>Ga0299912_10002384_pt1 | contig 15357 bp, 15 predicted proteins | sample RVTome_2_FD_207667 | JGI IMG/M metagenome (GOLD analysis project Ga0299912, IMG submission 207667) | Soil microbial communities from uranium-contaminated site in the Upper Colorado River Basin, Wyoming, United States - RVT95D214 (version 2) ... | reverse complement strand
ACCCATGTGGACGGTGTGCTGATGGTCTATGAGGCCGGGAAGGTCTCCAAGATGGCCCTGCGCCGGGCACGGACCCACATCCAGAACGCTGGGGGGCGGATCATAGGCGCCGTGCTCAACAAGATGAAGTCTGAGGTGAGCCCCGATTTTTATAAATATTCGTACAAGCACTACTACGGGGAAAAAGAGAAAGAGAAGAAGAGGGCTTAATTGAATGTAAGCATTGATCTACCCTTCCAGTCCAGGTTAATCCTAACCTGCCTCTCCCTTTGTGCCGCCGTTCTTATTATCTTGGTGCCGCCATCTTTTACCCTGATGGCCTTTTTGGCATTAGTTATTGCTATTATATGCTTTATCTATCCTCATGCTGCCTTCTATATCCTCATCGTTTCCATGCTCTTTTCACCACAGGTGGTCGGTGGACAGACCGCTGCCAGGGAGATCACCTTCAGGATGGATGATCTTTTGTTGGCCATCATCGTTATGACGTGGCTTGCCAGGGCCGCCCTATACAAGGAATTGGCCGTCTTTCGCCTCACCCCCCTGCATACCCCTATTGCCCTGTTTATGGCTGCTTCTCTCGTCGCTACCTTACTCGGAATGGTGAGTGGAAATGTGAGTGTGGCATCCGGTCTTTTTTTTAACCTGAAGGTTTTTGAGTATTTTATCATCTTTTTTATGGTGGTCAACAATGTGAAGGAGGAGAAGGAGATAAAGACCTTTGTTATCCTGATCCTCCTCGTTGCCCTCTTTGTCAACTTCTATGCCCTGTATCAAGTCCCCTCGGGTGAAAGGGTGTCTGCCCCCTTTGAAAGATATGGAGAGCCCAATACCTTAGGCGGATATCTTGTGGTCATCATATCGTTAACACTTGCCCTTTTTCTTCTGAGGTCCTTCGGCCAGAGGACCAACCTTCTCATTCCCTTGCTGGTCCTTTCAGGTGCCAGCGTGATGTTTACCCAATCGAGAGGTTCCTGGATCGGTTTGATAGTAATGAGCTTCCCCTTTATGCTCCTCTCGCCGAAAAGGATCTTTTTTATCACTGGGGCTATCTTTCTCCTCCTTGCCCTTCCCTATATTGCCCCTCAGTCCACGAAAGAGAGATTCACCGGCACCTTCCGTCCTGACCCTGGCTTTGAGCAAACCGAAAGGTTTATGGGGCAGGGACTTGATCCCTCTGCATCGGAGCGGCTGACAAGCTACAAAAAAGGCTTCGAGAAGTGGAAGAAACGACCTATTTTGGGGTATGGTGTCACCGGGGCAGGCTTCATTGATGGCCAGTTTCTTCGGGTTATGGTGGAGACGGGGATTATTGGGCTTGCCTTATTCCTCTTTCTCCTGTGGCGCATGGCGCTTTTTTTATGGGATACCTATCGGTCTGTTGATGATCCATTCTTCAAGGCCCTCTACCTGGGGATGCTTGCTGCCTTGGCAGGCCTCGTTGGACATGGGATCAGCGCAAGCTCCTTTATCATTGTGCGCATCATGGAGCCTTTTTGGTTCTTGATGGGGCTTGCAGCAACGTATCCCATGATAAAAGGTGAGGCTCCCTCTGCAGAAGAGTAAACGGCATTTCTGGCCCGTCAATACATAATTCTTATCGCTCTGCGAGATGATTGGCGACCAGAATTACAGCGGAAGCTTAGAAAAGATACACAACTTAGGGCAAGAGGGATCCCTCGCACATCGCGTAGCAAAGGGTAAATTGTGCATCTTTGTGTTGAGCGGGGTGGGTAATGGGTCGGGCTTAGCTGGTTTATAGTAAGCGAAGTTAAAAAAGGGCGGATTTTGGAACGATCAATTTCACAAAAGATAATCAGAAATACAATTTTTAATGCCATTGGTCGCTTCTGGGGAATCCTAGTTGCTTTAGGCTTAACTCCTTACATTATCGGTCACATAGGCGTTGAACGGTATGGTATATGGGCAATTGTTGGTGTTTTAACGGGCTATTTTGGCCTGCTAGATTTTGGTATAGGAACTTCATTTGTAAAATACATTGCAGAATTCTATGCTAAAAAAGATTATGAAAAAATAAATCAGATTGTTGATACAGGGTTTGTTTTTTATACAATATTTGCAATATTTATTACGGCCGCAGGATTTATTTTTATCAACCCATTACTCACCCTCTTTAATATCCCCAAAGAATTATACAACGAAGCAGTATTTGTCTTTTTGCTGGGCATTATCCTATTTGGCGTCTCCAACGCCTTAGGTCCCTTTGGAGCTCTTCAGGGAGGCTTACAGCGAATGGATATATCCAATAAAATTGCAATAGTAATTTCAATACCAAGTATTGCAGGAACAATATTCTTTTTAGAAAGAGGCTACGGACTTCCGGGACTGATGGTTAATAACGCTATCATTCTTGTGATAAGTAGTCTCCTCAATATCATTATAGCTTTCAAAATATTGCCGGAGTTAAAATTTAATCCTTTTTCGGTCAGTGCGGAAATGTTTAAGAAATTATTTGGGTTCGGGTATAAGATGCAAATAGCAAGAATTTCAGGAGTAGTATCAAATCAAACCGATAAACTGCTCATTACTATTCTTTTATCAATTGGAGCCCTTACTTTCTATCAACTTGGAAGTACTATCGTATACTCTGTTATGTCAATGTCTGCTTTGTTGGTTTCGGCGCTCGTACCTGCATTTTCTGAGATTGAAGCCAGAGGAGATAGAGAGACACTTGTCAATGGATATTTAAGGATTACTAAATATATGACATTCATCTGCGCGCCTTTGTTTATTTTTTTAATTATTTCAGCTTATGGCATAATGATAATCTGGATGGGAACCGGATACGAAAAGTCAAGCTTAATTATTCAAATATTGGCCGCTGGCTGGATGATTAATGTGATAGCTCAAGTTGCGGCATCAATGTGTATAGCAATTGATAAACCGCAATTTTTAGCTACGGGGTCCATTATTATTATTATATTAAACATTTTTCTGGGGATATTTTTAATAAAAAAATTCGGATTTTCTGGAGCGGCATGGGGAACATCTCTTGCTGTTACGATTGGAACTATTTATTTTCTTATTATGTTGCATAATACCTTAAATATTTCTGTCAAAAAATTAATCAATATCACGATCTGTTATTTCGAAATTTGTATTATTGCTGCATTGCCTATTTTTGCCATTGATATGATTATAAACAAATTTAATTTGCCTATTAATCGCGGCATGACATTAGCTGTTCTTATTGTGCGTATCTTAGTTTTTTCCAGTTTGTATCTTGCGGGTGTCTATTACAAAAAATTGTTTGATGAAAATGATATTAGTTTCCTTAAACAAAGACTGCCACTTGCTCGAAATTTGATAGAAAAATTATCCCGGATAAAATGAAAGAAACAACTTTAACCTGTAAAATTTGTGGGAATAGCACACGAAACAAAATCTTCGTCGTCAAGGAGATGATGTTTGGTTTTAGAGAAGAGTTTGAATATTTTGAATGCTTTAACTGTGGATGTCTTCAATTTAAAAAAACACCTGCTGATATGGCAAAATATTATCCAACAGGTTATTATTCTTTTATCGTTAACGCAGAAGCTCAAGAAAATATGCGCGAAAATTTTAGTGAAAGATATCTAAAAAATAAGAGGACAACGTATACCCTTTTTAAGAAAGGTGCTGTTGGAAGGATTTTATCAATAATCGCACCGCCACCTCAATGTCTAATACAGCTTAGAAAATGCAACGCTACTTTTAACTCAAAAATACTGGATGTGGGCTGTGGAGTAGGTCGCTTGCTATTGGTCTTAAACCATTACGGTTTTAAGGATGTCCGAGGCATCGATTTATATATTAAAAAAGATATCTTTTATGAAGATGGGGTCCGTATTTTCAAAAAGGAAATATACCAAATTGAAAATGGATATGATGTGATAACTTTTCATCATTCATTCGAACATATGACTCAGCCTTTAGAGATTTTAAAAAAAGTTTATAGTCTATTAAAGCCCAAAGGATATGCATTAATAAGGATGCCAACTACTTCCTCTTATGCATGGAAACACTATGGTGTTAATTGGGTTCAGATCGATGCACCTCGCCATTTATTTATTCACTCATTGAGAAGTATTCAGCTATTAGCTTCTATGGCAAATTTAAAAATCAAAGAAATAACATATGATTCTACAGAATTTCAATTTTGGGGCAGCGAACAATATGTAAAAGATATTCCATTGCGAAGTGAGAGATCTTATTGTGTAAGTTCACATCGAAGTTTTTTTAGCGATGAGGAAATTAAATCGTTTAAACTGAATGCAGTAAAATTAAATGAAGAGAAACTTGGAGATCAGATATGTGTCTATTTAAGTAAATCTTGATTGCGATGCGGAAAAAATTATGAACATTAATTGTATTTTATTTGGAGGAATAAATTTAAAAAGAAAAGAAATCGAGGGGAAAAGAGTAATAGAGGTAGGCTCTCGTGATGTTAATGGAAGTATTAGACCTTTAATTAAATCTTACGATCCCCAGGACTATATAGGTGTTGATATCGTTGGAGGTCCTGGTGTTGATGTAATTTGTTCTGCTGAAAATTTAGTATACGAGTTTGGTGAACAGAGTTTTGATGTCGTAATCTCTACCGAGTTACTTGAGCATCTGAGAGATTGGAAATCAGTCATACACAATATTAAAAGTATTTGTAGGACAAAGGGAATAATCCTTCTTACTACTCGTTCTTATGGTTTTAGTTATCATGGTTATCCTTATGATTTTTGGAGATATGAGATTAAGGATATGGAATATATTTTCCGGGACTGCAATATACAAAAGTTGGAGAAAGATCCTCAAAAAGGAGTTTTTATAAAAGTTGTAAAACCTGAAATTTTTATCGAGCAGGATTTGTCTGAGTATAAACTATATTCTATAGTCAGCAATAAAATATTAAAAGAGTTATCCGACAAAGATCTTCGCAGTTGGTATTTTAAGAAAATGTTTTTAAAAGAAAAATTAAGAGAGTTTCTACATAAAAAGATTGATATTATATTTACTAAAGGGCAAGGATAAATAAATGGCTCCTAAGGTCGGCATAATAATCCTCAACTGGAATGGCAAGGAAGATACCTTGGAATGTCTGGAGTCGGTCTATCGAATAGACTATCCTCATTATGAGGTAATAGTGGTGGATAATGGGTCTACGGATGGATCCGTGGAGGCAATTAAAAATAAATTTCAAGATGTGGTGTTGATTGCTAATAAAGAAAACATGGGATTTTGCAGTGGAAACAATATTGGCATTAAACATGCCTTACGCAACGGAGCTAATTTTTTGCTTATATTAAATAATGATACCGTAGTGAAACCTTTTATTATAAAAGAACTAAAGAAGGTAATTGAGTCAGATAAAAATATCGGAGCTGTTAGCCCATTGATTGCCTATTACCATAAGCCGCAAGTAATACAATTTTTTGGTACTAAGATCGATTGGGGCAATGGGGATGTGTTCGGGCAATATGATATAAAAGATGTCATGGCGTCAGACAGGATTTGGAATATTGATTATGCTACTTGGTGCGCAATGTTTTGTCGTAAAGAAGTTATTGAAAGAGTAGGATTTCTTGACGAAAGGTTCTTTGCCTATTATGAGGATACAGATTGGAGTATTAGATGTAAAAAGATTGGTCTCAGAACGGTTCTGTATCCTAAAGTTCTTGCCTACCACAAAGGCTCTATGTCTACCGGAGGTATATATTCACCATCTGTATATTACTACCTATTTCGCAACAGAATGCTCTTTATAAGGAAACATGCAAGTATTCCTAGAAAGATTCAATTTAGTTTTAATTATATTGAAGACTCTATAAAAAAGTATAAAGAGTTATTAAAAAAAAGAAATAAAGAGGCGGCAAAAGCCGTAATTAATGCATTGTGGTCTGGTCTCCATAATTGTTTGGGAGACCGGAAGGAAAAAATGCCTGAATGGTTAAAAAAAAACCTCAATATTTTCACTGAGGTCTATTTGTGGATTTTGTGTATAAAGACGGTTTTAAAAAAATAGGGCAAATATAATGCGGATAGGTATTGATGCAAGAGTTTTGCAAGAGGAAAGACGAGGACAAGGACAATATCTATATTACCTTGTAAAAAGCCTCTTAGAAATCGATAAGGATAACGAGTATGTACTTTTTTATAATGGCCTGAAGGGAGGCAAATTTGCTTTCGATTTAACTATCCCTAACCTACGGCAGATATGGTGCCACGTGCCTGGCAGGATTTTGAAAAAACTCTGGTCTTATCTCTCCTGGCCATATATAGAACTTCTCTTGGGACCGATTGATATCTTTCATCACACCATGAACTACAACATGACTCATTATACGCCTATTCCTACTTGCAAAAGGATGGTGGCCACGTTTCACGGTATAGCGTCCCCTCAGTTATTTTCTGCATACACCTATAGGAATTATAAGGAATGGGCTAACATCATTGCTTCATCTGCCTCTATTATTATAGCCGTGTCGAGGGCGGCAAAGGAAAACTTCCTCGAATATGCATCCTTTCCTGAAGACAGGATGAGGGTTATATACCTGGCAGCAGATCCCATCTTCAAGCCCATAGAAGACAAAGAATTTCTGAGAACATGTCTTTCCAGATATGGTTTAGAAAATAAAAAATATATTCTCTATGTGGGTGGAGGAGAAAAAAATAAAAATCTAAAAAGGCTTTTACAAGCCTTTTATACAATAAAAACAAAGAATGAATTGTGCCTTGTCCTTGTTGGAGGGATAAATGCCGCAGCCTTGCAGGATGAACTAAAGGCTGTGGAAGAAAGGGTCATCTTTTTGAATCATATCCCTCACGCCGACCTGGTATTTCTATATAACGGTGCCATTGCATTTATCCTGCCAAGCCTTTATGAGAGTTTTCCTTTACCTGTTATGGAAGCCATGTCATGTGGGACACCCGTCGTTGGTTCAAAAAATATGGGGTCTTGGGAAGTTCTTGGCGAGGCAGCGTTAACATTTGATCCTGAAAACGTCGAGGAAATGGCAGATTGCATGATAAAAATTCTTAGGAGCGAAAGACTTCGCGTCAGTTTAGTAGAAAAGGGGAATAAAAAGTTAGGGCTTTTGTCTTGGGAAAAAACCGCTAAAGACACCATCAGTGTTTACGAGGAGCTTAAATGAAGGTTTCTGTTTTGGTGCCGACATTTAAGCGCGCGGCTTATCTGGAAAAATGCCTTATCTCTCTATTTAATCAAAAAAGGCTGCCGGATGAGATTATATCAATAACTGTGCGCGGCGATACGGATACGCATAATTTAATTGAAAGATTTAGGCAAGAGGGTATTAAGGGAGAGATAATCAAGGAAGTATTGATAGACAAGGCTAATATAGTTTATGCGGAAAATCAGGGATTAGCTTCTGCCGCAGGCGACATCATCTGTTTTATTGATGATGACGCTACTGCGTTTGACGATTGGATAGAGCGTATACTTAAACATTACGAGGCCGATAGCTCAATTGGCGGAGTGGGCGGGCCGGTCATTCCTTTTGTCTCCGGCGCCCCCGTAATTGAATATACAAAGATTTTTGGGCAGATTAACTGGTGGGGCAGGCGGATTACTAATACAAGGAAAGTTCCTGTTTCTCTGCAGGAGGTTGATATGCTGCGGGGATGCAATATGAGCTTTAGGCGCGCCTTACTAAAAAAATTCGATGAAAATCTCCTGCCTTATTGGCGTAGATTCGAAGACGATGCCTGTTTATCGGTTAAGGCGCAGGGTTATAAAATAATCTCTGATCCCCAGGTTCTGGTTTTACATTTTGAATTTCCGGTTTTAAATAATCAGCGTATAGACAATACCAAAGAAACGATTATCGGACTAAATCATAACAGTATTTACGTAAAACTTAAGCATTTTAAGAGCCTGCGTAAGATTTGCGCGGTTATCTACGAATTTATCTTAGGCGATGAAACTACGCCGGGACTTCTGGCATTGATTATTTATGCAGTTTTGCGCCTGGATTTACACAAATTATATATTTTTTACTTTGCATTTTTGGGCAAAATTATGGGTATATGGACTTATTTTAAAATTTTTGGCTTAAGGGGCAGGCAATGTTTTTCTTAGAAAAATGCGCAAGGGTAATTAGGCATCTGCCGATTCTGGAAAAAATGAATTTTTTCTGGAATTTTATTACGCCCTTATATGAAAATTTTCTTAAATTAATTTATCCGGATGTGTTGAGGCGGACGGTAAACAAGACCGATGTTATCTATATTCCGCATTATTTAAGGCATTTTGGCGATAAGTATGAAACTGAATCATGGAAGAAGATTATGCAAGAGGTGCGTTACGGTGATACCATTGTAGATGTAGGGGCCTTTTTCGGGTTTTATACCTTTGCCTTTTTAAAGAGGGTGGACAAAGAAGGCAAAGTGGTTGCCTTTGAGCCGGACCCACGTAATTTAGCCTTTTTAAAAAAAATAGTCAGGCGCTATAAAATAACGGCAAAACTAGATATCATCGGCTCTGCGGTAGGCGAAAAAAAAGGGATATTAAAATTTTATGCTCAGGCGTCTTCAACCTCCGGGATTATCGGCGGGCGTTTTTCCCAAAAAGGGGAGGCTGTAGAAGTAGGGTGTGTAAGCCTTGATGAATATTTTGGCGATGAAAAATTAGATATTATCAAGATTGATGTCGAAGGCTATGAAGAGAAGGTCCTCTTGGGCGCCAAAAATATTTTAAAAAGAAAAAGCGGTTCTCCACGCGCGATTTTTATTGAAGCGCATCCCTATGCCTGGGAGAGTTACGGAAGTTCTGACGCGTCAATAATGGGCATTTTAAAAGATTCAGGCTATAGAATTAGTAATTTATCCGGCGATTCCGTCAGCAGTATTAAGGATTACGGAGTGATTTTCGCGCTAAAAGGTTGATTAGATTTATTGATTGCAGAAACGCATAATTGCGCAAACTGAAATCTATTAAGTTTGCCAGGTTAAAAAATGACTTATCAGGTTAAGGATTACTGGGAACAGAGGTTTAAGGCAAGATTCTCTCTTGCAGGAACTGGTCATAGCGGTTTTAGTGAGAATTACAACAGGTATATGTATAAGCTCAAAAAGCGCGCACTTGATGATGCTATATTACATTTCGGCATTGAGGTTCAGGAGAGAAAAATTTTGGACATCGGAAGCGGAACAGGTTTTTTTGTGGATTACTATCTCCAAAAGAAGGCCCATGCCGTCGTTGGCATAGATATAACCGATATTAGTATTAATTTCCTCACAAAGAGATTTCCATCTCATCGTTTTTATAAAGTAGATCTTGGGCAGGAATGTCTTCCAGTAGATGAAAGGTTTGATATTATTAATGCATTCGATATTCTTTACCATATCATTAGTGATGATGAATTTGATAAGGCGATTGAAAATATTAACAAGAGCTGCAAACAAGGTACCTGGATATTTATTACTGACTCCCTGATGCCGGCGATAGGAACTGCTATCCATATAAAGTATCGAAGGTTAGGAGATTACAAAAGTGCACTTGGGTTAAGAGGGATAGATGTCAATGCTGTGGTTCCGGTCTTTCATTTTATGAGTAAGACTCCAATCTTTCGCACTAAAAATAATCTTATAAAAAGATTCTGTGCTAAGGTTATAGATTCTTCCGCACCATTTCTATATCTCCTGGACACTTTTTATTGTCCCATGGAGAGCTCTAATATGAAGTTATTGATATGCAAAAAAAGATAAAAAAATGAAAAGGATTCTTTTCCTTACTATAGACTTTCCACCTATGGGTGGAGGTATGGCAAGACATAGTTATGATGTCGTTAAGGCCATGAGGAAAATAGGGGAACCACCTTTAGTTCTAACACCTAGGATTGAAGGCGAGAGGGATTTTGATAAAAAAATAGATATACAAATTATTCGTTTAAAGGGCATTAAGATAGAAAAACTTTTTGAACGTTATCTTTGGAGTACTACATTTTTTTTTGGTTATGCCTTCTACTATTGTATTACCCATAGAGTTAATGCCATATTTGTAAACACCTGGTCAATAGTCGGGGTAGCTGCTTTTCTTGTAAAAAAGATATGGGGGGTGCCGTATTATGTCTTCACCCATGGTCTAGATGTTTATGCTCCGCAGAATAATAAAAAAGTTGTAAGATTGATGAGGCGTGTCCTCAGAAACGCATCCCTGGTGATTGCCAACAGTCATTTTACAAAGCAATTAATAGAAACAATGGTGGATACAAAGATAAGGGTATTGAATCCTGTAGTTGATATAGAAAGATTTGTCCGAAAGGACAATTGCCATAAGTTGTTTGAAGGTAAAAAGGTTCTTTTGACTGTAGGACGCCTTGTTGAGAGCAAAGGACATGATGCAGTAATTCGGTCACTTAAAAAGATTGTTGGGAAATTTCCAGAAATTTTGTATTGCATTGTTGGTGTTGGACCTGCAGAAGAAAGCCTCAAAACCCTTGTTAGGGAATGTGGGTTAGCCGACAATGTCATTTTTGCTGGCAAGGTGAATGATGAGCAGCTTCCATCTTATTACCAGTCATGCGATATATTTATAATGACAAGTAGAGAGATTAAAGAACGTGGTGAAGTGGAGGGTTTTGGTATAGTTTTTCTTGAGGCTGGGGCATGTGGAAAGCCTGTTATCGGTAGTAAGTCAGGGGGGATTCCTGATGCTCTCATAGATGGTGTCACAGGCATATTGGTGGACCCGTTGGATATTGAGGGAATAGCCGATGCGATTATTAGGCTTCTTTCTAATGAGAATTTAGCCGCGAGGCTTGGGAAAAATGGAAGGAAAAGAGTGGAGAAAGAGTTGAACATAGATAGACTGGGCGAGAGGCTGAGAGCGGTTCTCGGCTGGAAGTATTGAGCAGGAAGGACTTGACGTGTGCGCTGGAGTAATTTTAATCGCTGCTAAATGAAAAAATTAGACCGTATTCTTCAAAAATTAGCGCTACCGGGTAGCTGAACCATATATCCCAAATGGCTGCAGAATCCTTGATATCGGTCGTTTTGATGGATCCTTTCTAAGGAGAATATACCACAAGATAGAAAAGGGGGTGTGCATTGATCCCCTCATTGAAGAAAATTATGTATAAACTCGAAAGTTACTTCGGCACTGCTGGGCCCATTGGTCCCAAAAAATACTGGGAATACCCCTGGACGTTAGCAAATCTCAGGCTTGAAAGCGGCATGTCGATTATGGATGCAGGGTGTGGTAAGTTTCCTGTTCAGTTCCTTTTAGCAGATTTAGGAATGCAAGTAACTGGTGTTGATTTTTTTGAAAATGTAGGATGGCATGGGATTGATCGATCTCTTACTAAAAGATTTGGATCTCGAATTGAATATTACAGGGAAAGTATGGACAATTTAAGATTCCCAGATAATGTATTTGATAGAATTCTTGTTTATTTATACTTGAGCACATTAGGCATAAACCAATTTATAACGAGAAAATGGTCTTGCAGACCAAATTGGATAAAGAACTTCAATATAGAGTTGTCTCTGAGCTGGTGCGAGTTTTGAAACTAAGTGCACTTATAGTAATCACAATTGATTTTAATATTCCAAGGAACGATTGTATATTAGAATCTAATATTGATATCAAAAATATTTTGGGAGTACCTTGAATAGAAATGTTCGGAAATAGATGTCCTGAACCATTTCCAGGAGAGGAGAATTTTGGCCTTTGCTATCTGATTTATAATAGTGATATTTATATTGAAAATTTTTTAGGGACTTTACAAACATCTATCGGTTTAATCTTGAAGAAAAAAGTAATTTCAAAACTTTGATGTTAAACCCTATGAAGTTACTTAAGAAAAATTCTGATATTTTAATTTATTTATTGGTAGTTTCATATTTCGTGATGATGGCATTCCTTACAGTACTGAAACACGCCACATTTCATTCAAATGCTTGTGATATGGCTTTATGTGATCAGATAGTATCAAACATACTTCATGGGAAAGGACCCTATATAACTTTTCTTAACAAGAATTATCTTAATGAACATTTATCACTTATTTTCTTTTTATTAGCTCCATTCTATCTCATATATGATAGTCCTGAAACCCTTCTTATAATACAAGCTTTATTCTTGGCTTTAGGTGCACTTCCTATCTACCTCTTAGCAAAACATGTAATAAAGGATAAATTAAGTGCATTAATCTTTTCTTTTATTTATCTTATATCTTCACAATTACTCGAAGCAATTTTCTTTGACTTCCACTTGGAATCATTCATACCTTTCTTCTTAATATTTGCTTTTTATTCGGGATTAAAAAAACATTATATTTGTTATTTTATCTGTATGATACTTGCTTTTCTAGTAAGAGAGGATGTAGCACTCTATGGAATTGCTATAGGATTATATTTTCTTATTGTAGAAAAAAATAGAAAAATTGGAATAGTTACTACATTGGCAGGTATAATTTGGTTTGGTCTAGTTATTAGATACATCCGTCATGGAGTTCTAGAGACCAGATATACATATCTTGGCACTGATTTTTCTAGTATATTAAAAACAATTATTCTAAATCCATTTGTGCCGCTAAAACATATATTTATAAATAGTGGTCTACCAGCATTAAAACTATTTTTTAAAATGGGATTTCTTCCCTTTTTTAATCTACCAACTTTAGCTTTGAGTTTTTTTCCTCTTTCAACAACAATGCTAAGTAACTATACCTCTCAGTATACACTTTACGCAGAATATTCTATCCCTGTATTGACTTTTTTATATATAGGCTCCGTATATGGCTTTGCAAAAATATCTAATTTTAGCTGGCAGCATAGAGAAATCAAACTTAGAAATTTAATCCTATTCATGATAATTCTTATAAATATTTTTTGTCTTTTTAGGTTTATATATAGAGTTGATAAAAGGTGGTTTGTAAAAGATACACATGTAGAAATAGGGTCAATTGCTTTGTCTAAAATTTCAGAAGGAGTTTCTGTATCAGCTCAAACCAATTTTCTGCCTCATCTCTCAAGGCATGAAAAAAATTATTTATTCCCTAATATAAACGATGCTGAATATATTATAATTGACACAAAAGGAAACAAATGGCCATTAGGTAAAGATGAATATTTCAGAAAGGTCAGAGAAGTTCAAAAAAATAAAACATACAATACCATATATAGTAACGACGGAATAATTGTATTCAAACGGTCAGAAAATTGATTTGCTAATTGTAACTGAAAGATAAAACAGCATGAATAGATTCGGCCATTATATAGAAAAATATTTGGTTAGGGAAAAAGGTATATTGAGGAAATTTTATGCCAGAATAATTGGTTATACCCATATTGGAGGATACATCCGATTCTTGTATGTAAAAAATCTTCTAAAAAGAATCTCGTTTAAGAGAGTATTAGATGTTGGTTGCGGTGATGGCTCCTTTTCTTTTTATCTTGCTCGGAAATATCCAACTATAAAGATAGATTCCTTTGATATTTCCAAAGATAAAATTGCAAAGTGTCAGGCTATTTTAAATGAATTAACCTTTAAAAATATAGAATTCTTTTGTAAGGACTTAAGAGAAATAAGTTATTGTAACGAACATGACCTTGTTCTGATGATAGATGTGCTTGAACATATTCCCATTAATGATAGTCACTTAGTAATCAAGAAGTTGTTTGAAGCTATTAAACCTGGTGGATATTTATTACTCCATCTGCCTATACAAAAGACCAAAAGGATTTTTAATGAAAGTCTCTTTAAAAAAGCGGCAATGGATGTTCAAGAAACTCACAAAGATAATTTATGGGACACACATAAGATTATGCTTTTATTAACAAACAATGGTTTTGTATTAAAAACAGTAAGAAATACTTTTGGGTTTCTGGGAAAATTTTTGTGGGAGATAGATAAAATTATCTATGAAAATACAAAAGCTATTTATATTATAGTATTCCCTCTTCTTAAAATATCCTGTTGGGTAGAATCGTATCTGCATTATAAACAGGGTAATGGAATTTTGATATTGGCTATGAAGGTGTAAGATTAAACCATGAAAAATATTTTATATGTTTCCCCCTTTCCTCACATAGGAGGGGGAGAGATAAGCCTTCTGATCATTTTAAAGAACCTCGACAAAAAGAGGTTTAAAGTCAGCCTGATATGTTATGCAGAGGGGCTTTTTGTTGAAAAAGCCAAGAAACTGGGTATAGAAGTCGTTATTTTTAAAAGAGATTCTTTGTTTTCCAATTTTTCTATTTTATGGAAGCTGTTCCGCTATATTAAGAAAAATAATATCCATATAATGCATGTAAACTGTCTTGATATAAGGGCAGGGATTGCTGCCTGGCTTGCCAGGGTTCCTTTTATAGGTCACCTTAGGGTTGTATTCCCTTTCACTTGGCGAGACCGTCTATTCGTTCAACTCTCCAGAAAAGTTATCGCTGTTTCCAATGCAGTTGTGAATGCGTTTTGCAAAGAATCATCAGGCTATATGAGCAAGTTTGTTGTCATACCTAACGCTATTGAAATCCCAGGGGATATTACGCCGGCGAGATTGAAAGAAGAATTTCGTCTTTCAAGTGATACTAAGCTTGTAGGAGCGGTCGGGAGAATTGATACATTTAAAGGATATGAGTATTTTATCGAGTCAGCGAATATTATAAAAAAGGAAGTACCCAATGTGGCTTTTTTTATTATAGGAGGTGTAACCCATGAAGAAGCGGAGATGTATCTTAATAATTTAAAAAGAAGCGTCTCCAAGTTAGGTCTCAGTGACTCCTTCTTTTTTACTGATTTTAGGGAAGATATACTAAGTGTGATAGCTGCGCTGGATATTCTTGTTGTTCCATCTATAGAAATCAGAAAGGCTGGTGGAAGGGTTACAGAAGGGTTTGGTCGAGTTGCTATCGAGGGTATGGCGGCTGAGGTGCCGGTGGTAGCGTCAAACGTTGGAGGGCTTCCAGAGATAGTTGAAGATAACATCTCCGGCATGTTAGTGCCGCCAGGCAATCCCAATGCGATTGCGGAAGCAGTTCTTGCGATTTTTACCGATGAAACCAAGGCCAAAGCTCTGGGTGAAGCGGGCAGAAGGACTATCCTTGAAAGGTTTTCACTGAAAAAGGTGATTAAGGAGATTGAAGGGGTTTATGAGAGAATCCTTTATAGATGATTTTTTTTTGACAATGAAAGGGGAGTGGCGGGAGGGTTTTGAAGGAAAATACCGACGTTCTCTGGAAGAACTGTTTCAGTTATTAAAAGAAGACATAAAAGGCACCGATGTTGAAGGAAATCTGAAAAGAGATAGCTTTTTCGTCTCGGAAAAATTTTTGAGATATATACTCAAGAACAGAAAAATCGATGGTTTTTTTAAAAGCAATGCAAAAAGAGTGCTCTCTTTT
>Ga0299912_10002383_pt1 | contig 15358 bp, 15 predicted proteins | sample RVTome_2_FD_207667 | JGI IMG/M metagenome (GOLD analysis project Ga0299912, IMG submission 207667) | Soil microbial communities from uranium-contaminated site in the Upper Colorado River Basin, Wyoming, United States - RVT95D214 (version 2) ... | reverse complement strand
CCAGGCCTGCTAAAGACGCCAGATTGTTGGTGAAATAGAACTTTTCCACCATTTCATTTTTGATTTTGGCAAGAATCATTTCTTTATCCGCTTCAGACAGGGACGATTTCTGATATTTCAGTGGCGGGAATGAAAGAAAAGATGCCGGTTTATCAAAAAAATCAGATCCATTCAGGATCTGGTAACTCATGGCATATATCATAAAAGATACATAAGTAGCTACCAGATATCCTCCTATATCGCTCCTCATACCAAAGTATATTTTAGTTATGATAAGAATTGCAATTATAACAAGCACATGGATGGTGGTGTTCCGCAGTATTGCCAGTATTTCATTATCTGTCCTGAATAGCTGCTGATTCAGCGATTTGAATTTTTTAAGCAATGTTATTATTCCTGCGATAAAGTATGTTACCAGCTGAATCACCATAATTTGATTGACAAATCTTCGTATTCCTAACGGATCATCCGGTATAGTTGACTTAACTTCAAGAAAATCCCAGTCGGGATGTTTTGTTTCGATATAAGAGTTGTATTTAAATTCGTCAGGCTGGATAAAAGCAAAAACCATATATAGAAGCCAGAAAAATAACGGAATAAAATGGATCATAACTTTTTCCCTTTCTTCCGGATTCAGGCTGCTTCTGATATAAAGGAAAAAAAGTGGGCCGAAAACAAAATTCACCGGTTCGCTGAAGTTTGTTAACGACAGTACTTTAACAATATATCCGGTGTTATTCAGCCATTCTTCAAATATTGCCAGAGAGAAGGAAAGCATTAACAATCCCTGGTAAAGATTTGCTTTCCTGTTATTTTGTACATTTTTTATAAAGAACCAGGATAGGAGCAAGCCCTGGAATATCCCAAGGAAAATGAATGCATTAAAAATGCCTATATTAATATCTGTTCTCATATTAAAACACCAGCAGTGATCTTTAGTTTCTGTATCTTATAACCAAAATTAAATATAAGATATCAATTATCAATAATTTTATTAAATCTGCCAGACAAGAGTTACCAAAACAGCAGTATCTTTAGTTATTGATACACCTTATCTGAAAGCTGCACAGGCCAGGTTAGCCATAGAGGGCAAGTTCCTGGGGATACGTCTGAATTCGATTTTCAAACTGATGGGTGAAGCAGGTTTAGCGCCGGGAAATTCTTACCTCGACAGCATAAGGAATCCGGTCAATATCACAACCCCTCTTCCTTAAGCAAGGACCTATACCGCGAACCTTCAGGAAACCCCTCAGGACTATCCTTGAACCATGTTAGAAATGTGTCATGTTCGGTACAAGCTCTCTTTAAAGAATCCCATGCAGGATCCTCCTCTCCAAGCAATTTATAAATCACATAAAAAAGTGTTGCCGGCACATACTCTGACTCTTCACTATATCGGGCAACTGATCTTTAATGGATCCATAAAGTTTTTCAAGATCTTCTATTTCAGCAGTCCAGATTGCCATGTGAGTAGATATTCGTTATGATGAAGTTTGGAAAGAGAGGGAAAAGAATCAAATATATTGAAGCGTGGACTTTAATTCTTAAGCTTTTATTAAAGCAGAAAATCCCCTCTGAATAAAAACTCAGCCAGCCAGAGAGCTGGGACCTCATGGATATTCCTGTTCCTTACAGGGCTTTTTGATTCCTGGTGATTATTATTTCTTCCCCGGGCCTGCACCCCTTGAAACTTTTGCAGCATTCTTCATGGGAGTCGCAGTCCGTGCACCTTTATTTTTGGCAGCAGTTTTTTCCTGAGTCATGTTTTGACTACGGTTCTGCGCAGCTTCCTGCTTTCTCAATTCCTTCTGCTGCTTTTTCATCTCTTTTTCCTGTTTTTTCAGAGCTTTCCTTTCCTGGTTCCTTATCTGTTTTTGTTCGCTGGTCATCTGACCATAATTCTGATATTGATCCTGTGACTGTGTCTGGATCGTAGCACTTGACCGGTTCTGTTTTTCAGTCCGGGTCTGGTTTGCATTCTGGGCTGATAAACCTGCACTGATCAGAAGTGCGATTGCAGCCATTAACATTGTCCTTTTCATCTTTTTGTGCTTTTAGTCATTAAGTCAGAAGTGAAACAAAAGTACAATAGCTAAAATGAAGTATTTATGAAGATTTACTTAAGAACAAACAACCCTAAATCATCTCGGTTTCATTAACACCGTATAATATTGCCTAACAGTATTCAGAACGTAATAGCGGGCGTTAAATTATCAAAACAACTGTGCGATTAAAATGCTAATTTCAGGGTACACCCTTCTAAGTCTGTTCTACTATTACTACTACCTGGTTCCCAGTCAGTAACGCCTGTAACGAAAACCCTGACAACTTACATTACTTCTCTGACTTCCCTTACATTAACGCAGCAGTCTCTTTCACTTACCGTAAAATTCATTTTAAATTCATTTTCACAGGCTTAGATTTGTCTAGTTGAATATTAATAACCAAATAATAAAGAAAATGAAAAGGACAATTTTTTTAACAGCTATTGCGCTGACGATAAGTGCCGGAGTCATGGCCCAGAATGGTAAACAGACTCAGACGCAAAATAAGGCACAGAACCAGACAACCGTACAGACAGGTACCGAGACACAGGTTCAGAACCAGACACAAACTCAGGTTCAGAATCAGACAGAAACCCCGGCTCAGACCCAGACTCAAATCCAGGTTCAGAATCAAGTTCAGACGCAGACCAGTACCGGGACCAAAACTCAGTCAGGAACTATGACAAGAACCCAGGCAAGGGACAAGACCTCAGTTCAGGATCGGGCACAGTTGAAAACACAGGCCAAAACCAATCAGGCATCAACGGTCAATAAGATGAATAACTCTCAGGTACGTTCAGCAGCAAGGAACAGTGCTTCAGGAATGAATGCTTCACAGAGAAGCAGCATGAGAATGAATAAAGGAGCTGGTTCAGGCAGAAGGTAGAAATTTGAAATATTATCTGATCAAAAAAAATCCCGTAATTAATATTGCGGGGTTTTTTTAACCAGAAGCTTAGACTCACCGATTTACGGTAAGCAGGCACTATTTTCCCTGCGATTTTTCATACAAGTCACATATCCTGTTTTTATCGGCGTCGACAAAGTTTTTTCCACCTGCCGCGACGTCTGCCTTGCTGGCCTCCTTTTCCAAATTGTCCTATCCGGCCGTTGCCTGCAAACATTCTGCCGAACAATTGTTCGAGCTTTTCCTATCTCCTTTGAAGCGGGGCAGGGACTGATAAGCCTGGATAAAGATATCCTGGGTCAGATCATCAGCATCGGCTTTATCATGTAAAAAGCCCATTCAGGTCCTGAAGACCATCTGCTGATATTGCTCCACAAGCATCCGGAACTTCTCCTTGTCACCCTGCAGGATCAGTTTTATTACTTCGTAGTCTGTCATGTATGAGTTGAGCAACAAGATGATGCAACAAGGTAGTTCATTATATTGATGTTTTTATTGTGGGAATAGAAAATTCAGACGTACTCTGATCCTATTTTATATCTCCAAGATATACATCCCACACCCTGATCTGATCGATTCCAAAAGATCTGAGTTTCTTAACTAGATAAATGTCAATTACAAGCTCCCGGGATTTAATTTCTGATGTATCCTTTCTTCTCAGGGGGACACATTTATTAATAAATGAGAGATTGCCAATAAAGGTAGAATCATTCTTGCGGACAAATGGGTTACTAACAGTAATTTGCAATGGATTAATCCAGCATGAAATACCCTCAGAAAGACCGTAATCAAGTAGAAACTCCAGAGTATTAAAATCAGGTTCAGGATATATTTTACTCCGGCTATATAATTCAATTTTATCAGAAATAAATAATCCCTTAACTAATTCTGCTGCATGTTGCCTGAATTTCAGATCAAGAGTTGTATCAGAGAAAATTCTCATATAATCGGCAAAATCATTGAGCTTTTCTAAAGCCGTTACTTCATAAGCTCTTAGTAATTGATCAGTTAAAGAATCGGACATAAAAACATGCTTCACGCTGTCTTTTAAATTCATGATATATTTTTCCTCCCTGCTTGCATTAGTTTCTTCATCTTCATTGCAGGTTCTGGCAGAGCAGACAAGATAAATCATTATCAGGATCAATATGTACCTTGTCCACTTCATTCCATATCTCTTTTAATTCTGAAACGCAGGATGGCTATCTTCCCGTCAAGATACCGGCAATCAAGTATTTCAATTTGCTGCAACCCTGTAGAAGGCATGGTCATCTTATCAATAAACTCCTGTTTGTTATATAGAGCCAATGCGCTTCCTGTAATTTTATCAGGAAACTGGTAAATTATCGCATTTTCGCTGAGCATCCCGGCAAGTTGTTCCCGTCTCTTTTCCCAGGAATTAACATCGGACTGGGAAAAGTAACTTATCATAAGGGCATAATAATCAGCATTTAAACTTATCTGTTCATCATGTTTGAATTTTCTGAGAGTCCTTGTAATTGTATCCGTGAGATAATATGGAGCTTTTACCACCATCCTTACCTGGCTTTTATTAGTCCTGACATTAATATTCCCTTTTTCGTCGGATAAGAAATAGACCGGAGATTCATTTCCCATCAGCATTTCCACACGAAGATTTTTGTCAAGAACCGGTTCGCCTGTATCTGTATCAATAAAAGTGAAAATGTAATTCTGAGTATTAATTATTTTTATTATGATAAATAAAAGGGTCATGACGGAAAGAAGCAACAATGGGATTTTTACAAGGATGCTTACCGGTTCTGGTGTTTTTTTTACTTCAGGCAGTATACCCATTTTTTTATGCCTGAAGTCCTGCCAGTTGATATAACCGGCATACTGACTCAGCATGTTCAGCACATCTATTCTGGGCAACGATTCACCGGTAGATTTCATATGGGTATAGAACCATTTTTCACTGAGTTGCCCGTTCACTTTGATGAGTAAATCCTCCTGGAAGTCAGTTATTTCCTGTCCCTTCCAGTTTGATATTTCAGGATCAATTCCAGGGTAGGATTGCATCATAGTAGCTGCTATTTCCTTTTTGAGAAGGCTGAAGATTATTTTTTCTTCCTGATACAAAATTGGAATATGATTTAAAAGTATGTAAGAAAAATCGTTGTAAAATACTTTACAACTAATTTACGAAAGAATTACAACATGGATCCGGCGAATAGAAATTAATTTCGTCCTGACTGGTATTGGGATTACCGGCAGGTGATGATTTTTCAATATAAAAACTCAGAAACTATGAAAAGGGCAATTCTTATTATCTCTGCAATTTTTCTGATTTCTGAAGGATCTGATTGTCAATGGTATCAAAAGTATTTTAAAGTGAATGACCCTGATCTCCTATCGCAGGAACAGGTTAATATGGCATTGAAGAAGTCACAAGATGGAATCAGTACGGGCATTACACTTTCGGTAATAAGTTCCATTGGGATAATTAGCGGGATTTATTTGCTGATAAAGGATTATCAGGATGAAAAATATCCTGATCAGGCTGAGATGGGTAAAAAATTTGAGGGAGCGTTACTGGCGCTGGTTTCTATACCTCCCGAAATAATAGGATTGGTCATTCTGAACAAGAATCGGTCCCGCAGATCAGAAATTGAAAAATACATTATTAATAACATGGGAATAAAATTTGGATTAAAAATTCCCGAAGAACAAATAGTTACAGATCCGGTTTTTGGTTTCCAGCCCGGCTTAACAATAACCTTCCGATTCAATTACTAATTTAAAAGATCAACAATGGCTCATGGTAATGTAAACGAAATCTACCCCAAGCTGGGCAAAAAAATTGATGGAACCACCACCAGGGCACCATGGAATCAGTCTCTTTACGAAATTTTACACACACCTGAATCCCGTTTTAAGTGTTTGAAAGATTATCCTTTTCAACCTCATTTTGTTAATGTTAATAATCTTCAGATTCACTATGTTGATGAAGGTCCGGTGTATTCACAACCTGTTTTATTGCTCCATGGAGTTCCTGCATGGTCATACCTTTACCGTCACTTGATCAGAATAATTGCGAAATCCGGTATCCGTGTTGTTGCTCCTGACCTGATTGGCTTTGGGAAATCAGACAAACCTGAGAATAAGAAGTCCCATACCTATCAGTCGCATGTCGAATGGATCACATCTTTCATAAACGTACTTAAACTTAAAGAGATCACATTGTTCTGTCATGATTGGGGATCATTGATCGGATTAAGAATTGCTGCAATGCATCCGGAATTGTTTACCGGGATCATTATAAGCAATGGAATGATGCCAACAGGGGAACATAAAATCGATCCTGTTTTTAATTTATGGAAATTGTTTTCGAGTTACAGCCCGTATATTCCAGTGGATTATATTATTCAATCCGGCACTTTAAGAAAACTGGACAAAGAAGAAAGAAGGGCTTACCGGGCTCCCTTTCCGTCATCAGAATATAAAGCAGCTATCCGTGCACTGCCATCCAGGGTGCCAATTTCCCCGGAAGACTCCGAATCAATTATTAATAATAAATTATGGAAATCGTTAAGCAGGTGGGAAAAACCATTTTTAACTGTCTTCAGCAATCATGATCCGATAACCAATGGAGGGGATTTATACATGCAAAAGAGAATCCCCGGGGCTGTCGGCCGGAATCATGTAAGGCTTGATGCAGGACATTTTATCCAGGAAGACAGATATTTAGAACTTGCAGAAATCATTATCAGATTTCATAAGAAGTCAGGTAGTGAACCGTAACTTTTAAATTATCATATTTATGGAATGGAAATGCCGGATTGAAAGTATTGGAGTGAAAACGCCGGGGAGGATATTAACCACTTCAGAGTTAATGGGAAAATTTAAGACACCATGTATAAAAAAGTTCGGACTGCTGACAGGAATCAGTGAAAGGAAAATATGCTCAACAGGAGAAGATTCTTTTACACTGGCAGCTGCTGCAGCAGTAATATTAGACAAATCCGACAATTTAAAGGGTTTTTTAATGTTCAGGACTTACACATTTCCTGAATACAGTGAGGAGCTATTAAGCTGTTCATTTTATAAAAAATCAGGGTGGTTCCGGATAGGAAGAAATATATTGAATATCAAACAAAAAGAATCTTTCCTCGATGTATGTGTCAATTGTTCCCTGCACTCTTTTTTTAATTTTCTGGATGAATCCGGAATGGCACTCAATGAGATTGATCTGATAATACCATCTCAAAGTCCTCTGGGATTTACTGGGATCCTGAAAAAAAAGCTGGGCCTGAACGGTAATTTCATTGAACTTGAAAGTACCGGGGAAATGGTATTTCATACTGCCGGGCCGGCATTTGCCTTAAAGAGAGTATGGGATGATAAACGGTTCCGGAATTCAAAGAACATTGTTTTTATAACAATTGGCTCAGGAATAAATGTGTCTCTTGCGCTTTATAGAAATTAATATGTTATGCAGCGATCTGACAGAAAAACAACTGCCTTTAATGTCCGGAATATTTCAGAATATCTCAGGGTGAATTCTGAAAAACACCCCGGGAAACCGGCAATTCTTTACCCGGGAATGGGAATCAGGGCAATGGTATCCGTTCTGGCTGAGTCAGAACCTGAAGCCTTTATTGGAGTGCCAAAAGCACATTTGTTACGGTTAGTTTATCCTCAGGTTTTTAAAACAGTAAAAATTAAATTTGTTACCGGCCCGGTTTCTTTCCCGGGGGCAAAAAGACTTGAATATCCTGTCAAAGTAAATCCCGGTCAGTATCCTATCTATCCGGGTGATCCAAAGGAAATGGCTGCAATATTTTTTACAAGCGGCAGTACTGGTCCGGCTAAAGGAGTTATTTATACATCAGGCATGCTTAATAACCAGATTGAGATAACAAAATCGCAATTCAATATCGGCTCTGACGAAATTGACCTGATCACTTTCCCTCTGCTTGGCTTGTTTGCTATCTGCCATGGTAATTCTTCCGTCTTAGCTGATATGGATATGTTACATCCTGCAAAACTCAACCCGGGGAAAATTATTAAGAATATACAGGATTTCAGTTGCAAGCAGATGTTCGGCTCTCCTATGGTCTTAACCCGGCTGGCGGAATACGGTTTACAAAAGAGAACAAAACTCCCCTCATTAAGGACTATAATTTCTGCCGGAGCGCCCGTGCACCGGACCATATTGGAATCATTTGGCAGACTGGTTTCCGAAAGCGCGGAGATTCATACTCCCTATGGAGCAACAGAGGCATTGCCTGTCACTGATATCACTGCTTCTGAGCTGCTCCGGATCTATTCTGCAGAACCCGAAAACGAAACTCCTGTATGCATTGGTATTCCTGTTGAACCACTTGATGTTAAAATCCTGGAGATTTCTGACAAACAGATACTATCGTGGGAAAATGCCAGACTTATGCCTGTAAATGAGGTGGGAGAAATCGTGGTGAAAGGACCCTGGGTATCAACCGGTTATTTTAAAAGACATGATGCAGACAATCTTTCAAAAATCCCGGATCGTGTGACAAATGAAATCTGGCACCGGATGGGAGACCTGGGGAAAATTGACTTGCATGGAAGGCTTTGGTTTTACGGCAGGAAATCACACAGGGTAATAACCTCTGAAGGCACTCTGTTTACAATACCATGTGAAGCAGTATTTAACCGCCACCCTGATGTGGAACGTTCAGCGCTTGTAGGAGTACATCTGAATATCTCCGGATTAAAAAGGCCTGTAATATGCATCCAGATTAAACCCGGATTTTATCCGACAAAGAAGCTGACCGAGGAACTGCTTGAACTTGGAAGTTCTTTCCTGATTACTAAAGGGATATCAGACATATTGTTCAAAAAAGATTTTCCTGTCGATCCGAGGCATAATGCAAAGATATTTCGCGAAAAGCTTGCCCTTTGGGCCGCAACAAAAATTAAATGAATGCTTTAGTTACAGGTGGTGGAGGTTTTATAGGTTTTGCACTGGTTAATGAGCTGGTCAGGAGGAATTTTAATGTAACATCTTTCTCACGTGGAGATTACCCTGAACTCAGAAAGATAGGAGTAAATACCATAAGGGGCGACCTGTCAGATCTCCATTCGGTTTTGAAGGCAACAGGTAAAATAGATATTATTTTTCATGTTGCTGCCAAAGCAGGGATAAGTGGTTCTTACGGGGAATATTACAAAACAAATGTTGCTGGAACTGAAAATATTATTAATGCCTGCAAAATCAATAAGATAAAATATCTGATATATACCAGCTCGGCAAGTGTCGTCTTTGACGGAAAGGATATTGAAGGATCTGACGAATCCTCACCATATCCTGTCCGGCCTGTATCCTATTACACGGCAACAAAAGCTCTGGCAGAAAAGCTGATACTGAAAGCTAATTCCCCCATGCTGAGAGTACTTTCATTGAGGCCTCATCTGGTTTATGGCACTGGTGACAATCATTTACTTCCTGGAATAATTTCTAAAGCTGAAAGTGGCGGACTTTACAGAATAGGGAAATGCAGAAATATTGTTGATGTATCATATATTGATAATGTGGTCGCTGCTCATATTAATGCAGCCCATGCAATCATAGAAAATCAGGAAATATCAGGGAAGACTTTCTTTATCACTAACGGAGAACCTGTTCTATTATGGGATTTTATTGATATGATACTTCAGACTTCAGGTCTTGAACCAGTAAAAAAAAGAGTTCCGGTCTGGATTGTAACAGTTATTTCCCATATAAGTCAGGCATTTCACAGAATATTCATAAAAAACCAGGAATCAATATTAACTCCTTTTATTGTGAGTGAATTGATCCGTTCGCATTGGTTTAATATTAGCAAAGCAAGGGAACACTTAAACTATAACCCTGTGATTTCCAATTTTGAAGGCTTGAGAAGAATGGTTGAACATAACCAGAAATGACTGCATTATTCTTATCTGAGATGATCTGCTTTTGTATTATTATTTTGAAATAAATCTCTGACAATGAAGCATTTGTTCTTTGGATTAAAATACGTTTTATCCTACAGGTTGTTAGATGAAAGAAAACCTTTAATCTGCGGACTGGTAGTGCATAACAGGTGCAACTTAAAATGTCTTCATTGCAGGATAACAGAACGTCCGGATGAAAGTCTGAGCTTTGAAAATCTGAAGAATAAAATAGATTCTTTCTTTAACAAAGGTGGCAGAACAATTTACTTTGAAGGCGGCGAACCATTCCTCTGGAAGGACAGGGAATTTAAACTTGAAGATCTTGTTATCTATGCAAAACAAAGAGGATTTATTGCTGTAATTATTTATACAAACGGAACTTTCCCGCTTGAAACATCCGCTGATACTGTTTTTGTCAGTTTAGATGGCCTTAAAAAAACAAATGATCTGTTGAGGGGAAATGTATTCGAAAAAATAATGAAGAATATAAATGAATCAAAACATCCTTCGCTTTATATAAACTTCACTATAAACAACATCAATAAAAATGAAATACTGGATTTTTGTGATTTCATAAATGGTATCAAAAAAATCAAGGGGATCTTTTTCTATTTCCACACCCCATATTACGGATACGATAATTTGTTTATCAACAATAATGAAAAGAAGGAGATTCTGACAAGATTGCTTGAAAACAGAGGAAAATACAAGATACTGAATTCAGAAGCAGGTCTGAAATCCGGAATAAGAAACGACTGGGAAAGACCATTAAATATTTGTCAGATCTACGAAGGAAACAAAATTTATGATTGCTGCAGGTTTCCCGGAAATAAAGATTTATGCAATGATTGCGGATATCTGAGCTATGCTGAAATTGACCAGGTTCTTAAAATGAAACCATCTGCTGTCCGGAATGCAATAAAGTATTTCAGATCCTGAAAAAACATTTATCTCTGTCAGCTTAAAGAATAATATGGTTAGAGAATATTTACAGAGAACAATTTTCAGACACTTCACAGGAGAAAATAACTTTATAATGAATAAAGCTTCTCCTCCAGGGAATGAATTGTCACAAAAATTCCAGGACATTAATGAAATCGGGATCTATCTTCATATTCCTTTTTGCACGAGAATTTGTCCATATTGTCCATATAACAAGGAGATATTCAGGGAAGAATCATGCCATAAATATGTAAACGCAGTAATTAAAGAGATAGATAGCTATTTGCCGTTTGTACAGAATATCCCGGTAACAAGCTTTTATATTGGCGGGGGTACCCCAACTACAATACTCACAAAAGGTATTGAATCAATAATAAATCATATTTACAGGCATCTGAATATGAAATGCCCTGTTCATATGGAAAGTCATCCGAATCACCTGACAGCTGCGAATCTGAAGATCATTGAATCGATCGGGGTAAAGCACCTGAGCATCGGTGTCGAAGCTTTCCAGGATCATCATTTGAAAACATTGGAAAGACCATACACAGTGAGGGAGGTGATTAATAATGTTGAGAGAGCAGTTAACAGTAATTTCGATTGCGTAAACATCGATCTTATTTTTGATCTACCCGGGCAGTCTGAATCTGAAATTGAGCAAGCAGGTCTTGAGATTGTAAAGCTTGGAGTCCAGCAGGCAGCGACTTATCCTTTATTTAGATTTCCGTATACCCTTCTTGGCAAACAATTTAATAAAAGGGGGAATGAAATTATTACGGCTTTTCGCCGCAGAAGATTACTGCAAATCCTTGAAGAGATACTGTACAGTTCCGGTTATTATCGTTCCTCTGTCTGGGCATTTACAAAAAAGGGGGTTGAAAAGTATTGCTCTGTTACCGTTCCCTTATATCTTGGATTTGGAGCAAGCGGGAGTTCATACCTCAGAGACATTTTTTATGTCAATACTTTCAATGTGAATGAATATATAAAAGCTGTAAATGAAGGTAAATCTCCTGTTTCCCTGTCAATAAACCTTTCTGAACAGATGCAGATGGCGGGATGGCTCTACTGGAGGATCTATGAAACTCGGTTCAGGAAGAGTGATTTTTTTAAAAGATTCAATATTTGTTTTGATGAAAAATACGGATCACTTATTGAAATCTTTAACAGAATCGGTTATCTGAACAATGGGAATGATCAGATAAATCTGACAGATAAAGGTGCTTACTGGCTCCATGCTTTTGAAGATTTTTTCTCAATTGATTTTATTAACAGATTATGGGGTACGTCAGAACAAAATTCCTGGCCCGATAAAGTTGTTTTATTGAATAGGTAAACCTTGGAGATAATTTAGTAATAAAATAAGTGAAATCATGAAAACTCCTATCTCAAAAATTTCCACTGTCAGGTTAATAATTGTGGGATTGATCTTGTTATCCGGATGCACCCGGATGAGTGAACAAATTCGTGATAAAACTGCCGGCATGAATGGTAGCTTTGAAATTACGAAATCAGGATTACCTGTCAACTGGCTTGTATATACTCCCAAAACAATCCCCGAAGGAGATTATGATTTAATAATTGATACAATGGAATATAAGGAAGGAAAACAATCACTTAAATGACTGCTCTTAAACTGTTAATTCACCTTGTAACTTTTTTTCTGAGTCCTCATTTACAAATTATTAATACCTAAAAACCAGACAAAATGAAAAAATTAATTTTTCTTATTTTCCTTCTTCCGGCTATTCTATTTAACCAGAAGTGTGAGGCTCAGGTAAGCAACAGTCAGCAAGAAACAGCGAGAAAAGATTCTGTGAAGGCACAACTTCAGAATGCTCAGTTATTGACAACTCAGGGTAAGTTTGAAGAAGCTTTAAAAATCTATACAGGGATAATTGAAAAAGAACCTGACAACAGGGATGCTGTCCAGGGATGGTTCATTGCTAAAATGAGACAGACCTCAACAGGAGGAGAAGGAGCTCTGAAACTGATAGAAGATCTTGGAAAGTCATATCCCGATAACACAGCAATAGTATTCTGGAAAGCGTTTATTGAAGCTGAATCAGGACAATTTGATGCTGCCTTAAGAGATATTGAGAAACTTACTGGAATTCTTCAGGACGATCCTTTAATTTTCATTCTCAAAGGTCAGGTGCTCTATGAGTTGAAACGGTACGATGAAGCTCATCAGGCATTTGACAGGGCCACATTACTGGACTCTAAGAGGTGGGACGTTTGGGGAATGAAAGCACTTTCTCTGGCAAAAACCGGCAGGTTCGACGAAGCAATTATTTCGATTAACAAAGGAATGGAACTTGCTCCTGACCAACCTGCTAACATTTATAACCGTGCATGCATTTACTGTCTGAAAGGGGATAAGGTAAATGCACTGGTCGATCTGCAAAAAGCAATTTCAATGAATCCGTCTTTTAAGGGGAATGCCCGTAAAGATGAAGATTTTAAAAGCCTTTATGATGACGAGGATTTTAAGAAGCTGACTTTGTAGGAACTTTATGATTGGAAGAGTTCCCTGATATTATTGATTTTTTACATATTCTCCCAGGTTCATTTTCTCAATTAAAGCCCTGTATTTTGGGTCTGAACGAAGTATATTAAAATCAGGATCATTGTTGATCATGGGAATTGCTACCATCCGTTTTTCAACCGCCTCTTCAAGATACCTCAGAGCCTGCTTTTTATTGCCCATAAATATATGCCAGATCGCTAAAAGATAAGGGTCGGGATTATTTCCATTGATCTCCCAACCTATCACCCATTTCAGCAGCCCGGTTAAACCTGATGTTCTGTAAATTTCTTTCAGGTTTTCGATATGTTGTGCATTTTCACTATTCCTTTTGAGTACATCAGTAATTAAATCGACGGCCTTCTGTGACTCATTTTGTCTGAGGTAAATACGGAAAGCTCTCCAGTATCCGTATTTGAAATCAGGATAAATTTCTATAGCCTTAAGACATTCACTGAGTGATTCCGTAAGTTTTCCAGAGTTGTAATATAGCTGCGCACTCAGTATGTACAGGTAAAAGAACGAAGGATCAATCTCTTTTGCAATATTTATGTGAAACCGTGCTTCATCATTTTGCCCCAGAGTATCGAGTAATCCGGCATAATATTGATGTGCACACATACATTTGGGATTTAATTTTACAGCAAGTGACAGCTCTTCCCTGGCTTCCCCGTACTTCCAATCACAACTTCCGTAGATCACTCCAAGAACTGCATGTGTTTCCGCAAGATTAATGTCAATATCTAGCGCTCTCTTTGCATTTTCTTTTGCCATGAATAGTCCCTCCTCCAGAGGCAGCCAGCCGAATGTTGCCTGTACATAGTAAGAATCAGCCAGTCCGGCGTAAGCCAGTGCATAATCAGGATCAAGGGATAATGCCTTTTCATAGAATTCCACACTTTTTACCATGCCTTCTCTTGTACCGAAATAAGAGAAGAAACGTCCCTTCAAATACAGGTTATAAGCTTCGAGGTTTTTCGTCGGACTTTTGGATATTAGCTCTTTTTCCTCTACGGAGATCTTTAACTTTAGTGAATTCACAATTGTGCGTGAGACCTTTTCCTGAATCTCAAAAATATCATCGAGGGTTCCATTATATTTTTCAGCCCAGATATGTGTATCTGTCAATCCATCTATTAGCTGAGCAGTGATGCGAATATTATTACCGGCTTTTCTTATGCTTCCTTCAAGAACATATCGCACATGCATTTTATTTACTACATCCTTTACTGTGGCTCGGGCCCCCTTATAAGTCATGGCTGAACTCCTTGAAATAACCAGGAGATCCTGGATGTGAGAAAGATCAGTAATGATTTCTTCTGTTAAACCATCGCTAAAGTACTCCTGCTCAGGATCAGAACTTATGTTTTCAAATGGAAGAACGATAATTGATTTTTCTTTAGGGAGAATTTCTGATTGTTTACTTTTAATCATTTCTTCTTCCGGGATCGACTTGCCAACAATTTGAAAATCCTTATACTTCAGATACCATTTGATAATTATGTCAAGATTTACCAGGACCGGTTTTATCTGCTCCGGATCAAACTCTTTTGGATGTGCACCATATGTGGACATTTCGTTCAAACCGTGCATTGAAGAAATGATATGTGAGGGAACTTTCTCCTCCTTATGGAGCTTATCAATTATACCTTTCAGAGGTTCAGTTTTTCGGGGCCTCTTCAGCTCACACTCACACAGATTGGTAATGATAACTTCCAGACATCTTCTTGAGTAGAGGAGAATCATATTCTCATCATCAGCTTTAATAAGCCGTTCAAGCTCTTTCTCCAGATCAGACAACTGACCCTTGAGAGATTCACAAAGTCTCTCAAGTGCTTTTATTTCAGCCGACCAGATTGCCATATGCGTAGATATTCGTTATGATAAAGTTAGCAAGAAGAGCGATAAGAATCAAATATAATGTGCATGGTGCGTTTGTTGAACCCATTCGTACCATTGTATATGACAGCATATATGATCCTTCCTCCCCTCTTGCTGATGAGAATGGATTCAGGAAGG
>Ga0299912_10002382_pt1 | contig 15360 bp, 12 predicted proteins | sample RVTome_2_FD_207667 | JGI IMG/M metagenome (GOLD analysis project Ga0299912, IMG submission 207667) | Soil microbial communities from uranium-contaminated site in the Upper Colorado River Basin, Wyoming, United States - RVT95D214 (version 2) ... | reverse complement strand
TCTTCCACAACACTGCGGACGGCTTGGTGCAACTCGATGAATCTTTCATTGTTGAAATTGATTCGACGGCCCTGAACGATGGCGCCATGTTCATGCGCGGCACCGACATCACCATTAACGATACCGCGTTTGATACATATGGCCATGTGATTAACACCGGCACGATCACGGTGTTCTGGGGCGGCATGGCGGTATACGGCACCGTGACCAACTCCGGCGCGATTACGGTGGCCGAATCGGATGCAACCATCGATGCCAGCGGTACATTCAAAAACCTGTCTGACGGCACGTTCACCGTCGGCGGCACATTGTATCTGAATGGCAATCTGGTCAACGATGGCGCGGTTACGGCAATGGCCTACACCAACAACGGTAATTATTCCGGCAGCGGCACATTGACCGTAAACGGCGCGCTGGATGTTTACGGCGCGCTGACCACAAACGTCACCGGCACGGTGACGGCTTCGATCGCGACGCTCGCGAGCCTGACCAATAGCGGTTCGGTCTATATGGAGTACGGATTGACAGTAAACGGCGCTGTGGTCAACGATGGCGTGATCAACACCGGTAGCACTACCTACATGTATAGCAACGTCACCAACAATGCTAACGGCACAATCATCATCGGCGGTACCTCGACCTCGGACCTTTCCATCAGTGGAAACTTTATCAACTATGGTATTCTCAGCTGTGCTGACGACATGACGGTCGGCGGTAACTTTGATAACTACGGCACGTCTGTGCTCGAAGACGATTGCACCGCAACCGGCACGCTGACCAACCATGCCGGCGCTTTAATGTCGGGCGATTCCATTTGGTATGGCGGCGCAACGGCGCATCTCGTCAACTACGGTACCATCAACCAGAACTGGTCCGTCACGGTTCACAACATGACGACTTATGCAGGGTCGAATTTTTCGACCGAAGATATATTGTATATATACGGTGCGCTCGTAAATGCGGGTAATATCGCAGCGACATATACGATTACCATGGATAGCACCAACGCCGGGACCATCACCAACGCCGCGACGGGCGTCATCAGCACGGCGTACAACCTGAACGCCGGGTCGTCGACGGTGAATAACGACGGCGTGATCGCAAGCGATGGGTCGGTCTATGTAAATACCCTCAACAACGGCTCAACCGGCATGATTTCCACTGCTGCCTACTTGTACGTCTATGGCGCAGCCGACAACGGCGCGGGCGGTAAGTTAGCGGCCGACAACTCGATGTACTTCAGTCAGAACTTCACCAACGCCGGCACGGTGGTGCTGGGCGACGGCATGGTGGTCGGCGCCACCGGGCAGGCCTGGGATTTGACCAACTCGGGCTCGATCACCATGGAAAACGACCTGACCGTCTACGACGCCTTAGTCAACAACTCTGGTGGGGCGATCTCGATCGGTGGTCTCATGATCGTATCGGGCGGCATCACCAACGCAGGTACCATCGCTGTTTCGGAAGCGCACGCCATGACCGGCACCTACACCTCGGTGCTGGGTACGGGCGCGGCGGGCTCGCTCGCTGCAGGCGGGGAATTGACGCTGGGCGGTGATCTGGTCATCGATTCATCGGGCGTGACGCCGGTGGCGAACGATGCCTTCCAGATTCTAAAATTTACATCATCGACCGGCACGCTTGGCACGATCACAGGGTTGGATTTGAGCACGACGCTCGTGTTTACAGCGGCCCTGAACGCTACCGACCTGACGCTGACGACGACCACGGCGACGGTATCAGGCACTACGGGCATCGATGCTCTCAACGGTACGGCGGGCGCGGACGTGATCTCTGCGGGTGCGGGCGCGGACTCGATTGTGGGCAGCGCAGGCAACGACTTCATCTATGGCGGCGCGGGTGTAGATTTGATCGATTATTCCGCAGCCTCTTCCGCCATTACCGTCAATCTCGGCAATGGTCTTGCCCAAGCGGTCGGCGGGGGCATGGGCAGCGATCTGCTCAACGGCATCGAGTCGGTTCTGGGTTCGAATTTCAACGACACCATCACGCTCAACACCTCCGGCGGCACGGCGATGGGAAACGGCGGCGCGGACTCCTTGACGGCGAGCGCCGGAGCGGACATTTTCCGCTACACCGCGACGACCGAATCCGGCGTCGGTACGGGCGACACCATCACCGGCTTCAACGCTCTGAATGCGGACATCATCAACCTGTCGGGCTTGCAGACGGGAACCTGGAACGGCACGGTGGCGAGCTTCACCGGAGCGGCCGCAACCTTCGCCGCGAACGGCAATACGCAGATCGCTTTTAACGACACCACCAAGCTTTTACAGGTGGACGCCGATGGCAACAGTGTGGCGGACATGGACATCACGCTCGCCGCCGTTTCGGCCATCAATATAGATAGCGCAGATTTCTCGTTCGTTTGATGCACAAATTATATCCCGTGTGCCTTTTCTGCATCCGATGGCTCGCTTGAGGTCCATAACGAACCAACGTTGGAACGGGCGATATGGGTTATAAATTTATGAAAAGCTGATACGCCCAAGACTCAGAAATATATAAATCTCGCCTTATGGAAAGTCTGGTTCAACTGCCTGAATTCACGCGCCAAAGGGCCGTTTCTGGACATTTTCGAAACCTCCCTCAAAACGCATTTTTCTTCATGACGAGGACTGGCTCTCAATCTCGTCGACGAACCGCCTGCCGATGACCGGGTCAATCCGGTCGGCTTTCCGAACGAATTTCCCCAGGGGGCCTTGATTAAGGGCAATTTTGCTGTTGGGGCAAGGGCATTCAAAATGAAGGATAAAAATTGAATTTATGCCCCGGTGTTTGCTGGGGGCATTAATTCGTGTCCAAAAGGCCCTCAGTGCAATTCATTCTGGATATTGGTGCAATTTATAAAATGCGGAAGTGCCGATTTGGGGCGTTTTCAGGGGCATTAATTGTGTCACGGCACAGATATGTGTAGGCTGACACATAAAGTGTCAGCCTGTTTTGTTTACAATCATTAGGTTAGTAGCGCAGAATGACTCATATAATGTCAATTATTGAGGCGTTTGCACCAACATGCAGGGTCATGGCGAAAAATTGAATGAGCTACATGTAGGAGAGGAATTTCTGAGATCGAAAGCTCAGGAATTTATTGATGGTAATGAGGATATGTTTATGCACATAGCCGTTATCGAAAAGGCTATGGATGTACTCAATATGTTTTCAACAGAAATTCACGACGATGAAAATGAAGATGATGAGGCCGTGCGATTGCTAGGTATGCGCCTCTTTAATGGTTGTGCCGCGGCATTCCAGTTGACTGTTTCTGGGTATTATCAAGCAGCCGGAATGCTTATGCGAGATCTTCTCGAAACGGTCTTCTTATTGGATTATTTTGATCTTGATCATACGAAAATCCATGAGTGGCGTGTGGCAGACAGGAAGACCCGGTTAAATACGTTTAAACCAGCCAAAATCCGAACTGCCCTTGATGAAAGAGATAAATTCACCAGCAAAAAGCGCAATCAAGAATATCAGTTGTTATGTGAACTTGCTGCACACCCAACGTATCAAGGCTTCCAATTGTTAGCGCCTAGAGGCCGGCAGCATCATTGTGGCCCCTTTTTTGATTCATATTCTTTAACGAGGCTGATTGAGCATCTCGCTAAACTGGCGATTCAAGCGGGGGAAAAATTTGGACTGTTTTTTGATCCAAAAACTAAGGGGCCATTGACAGTTAAACTGGATTTTTTGGAGTTGAGGATAAATTGGTGCGAGCGTTATTGGAAAATTGATTATGATCGTACTGTAATCAACGAGGCGAGAAAGCTTTTAGACAGCATGTAAGCGTTGTCTTGACGCTATATGCATAATAAACCGACGAAATTGACATCGTTTGCGTTATTCCGCTGACACATTTTGCGTTTTGCAAGTTCTTAATTTCCCGCTTTTTCACCCGATCCTGTGACACGTTATGGGTCAGCCTACAATATGAACCCACAGCCATACTGCGCCTGGCCCGGAACCCCGTTGTTTCGGGATCGGTGATGTGCCCCCTTTCTGTTCGCATCTTTTTTTCAAAAATTATGATTTTTTTCTTGACATTTTAGGTATAAAATCATATATTGTCCACGGTGCCCACAGAGCCGCGATTCCATTGGACGGTTAAGCGCGTCATTCGCTTATTTTTACTTCCGTCAAAGGCCATCGCGATAACTCGGCGTGGATAACACCCCTTTCAATTCAATGTTGTTCCGGCGTGCTGGACCAAATCTGGGTTTATTCCGGGAGTGTTCGTGCGCGCCTAGCCGTGAGGTAATTATGTACAATTTTTTCCAACTCAATCGCCCGCTAAAGCGGGATGCGAATGCTGATTTTAACGATGTTTTCAAAGTGAAAACGGTCTTGAGCGAATTGGGCCATTATGACGTTCCGGATTGGGGAGTTACCCAATATCCGGACGACGGGTTGTTCAAGGGCATTAAATCGTTCCAGCAAGATCATGGCCTTAAGGTCGATGGCATCATGAATCCCGGTGGCGAAACCGAGCAGACGTTAAGCAGCGTTCTTCAAACTGTGAATACAAGTCCAATTTTGAATTTACAGACGCACAACAAGAAACGCAAAAATGACAGCATTCAAATGGCCGCCGTAGGCGCAGCTCCGGCCATTCCTTGGTTAGCGGCGCAAATTCCGGGATGGATTGCCGGGGCCGCCGGGCTGCTGGGTATGTCGCTTCCGCTAAAGGGCGACACACCTCAGGATGACAACTGCGATTATCAGCTTTACAATGTGGATGTGCCGACGTGCAATGAGATTTCCAAGCGTCGCGGGAAGCAAGCTGGGGCGCGTTGTCGTGCAACGGCTAATGAACGATATTCCGCCTGCTTGGCGGGCAAGCCGCCTGATCAATGGCCACCGTTGGATACATGGAACAATTAAGTGACCCCATCTTCAAACTCGATGCCATCGCCATAAACGGCGATGGCGAACGAGTGCCATTTTCACTTTCCATTTTTCGTGGAGGGGTTGAGGAACTGGGACATTTTTGTTTGGTCCGCTGTCCATACATTAGAGGTAGAGACCTGAAGATTATTGGCGGTGATGATGAAGAGGCTCTGGCCAATGCCATTTTATTCGCCGAAAGTTACCTCAAGAACTCTGAAGCGCGGTTGGTTGATCATGATGGCCAAAAAGTCTCTTTGCCGCCCTATAAATATGAAGTAACGGACTGAAGGCGTGAATTTCATGCAAAATCTAGCGGCCATATTACGACCTTCGATTTGTGCAATAGGCGATCCGCCCGATCGATGGCCACCGTTGGAACCATGGAACAATTAAGTGATCCCATCTTTGAACTCGACGCCATCGTCGTAAACGGCGATGGCGAACATGCACCGTTTTCTCTTTCCATATTTTATGGTGGAATCGAAGAAAAGGATGTTTGTCACTACTGTTGGGTGAGATGCCCACATATTCGTGACCGGGATTTGAAGATCTACGGCGTTGACGATGCAGGAGCCCTTGCGGACGCCATTTTGTTCGCCGAAAGCTACCTCAAGTACTCTGGTGAACGCTTAATCGACCATAGTGGGCGGGAAGTTCACTTGCCGCCGTACAAATATGAAGTAACGGACTGAAGGTTATCCCTAACGCCCTCACACCCCCGTCAAACCATACTCCACGCCCAAGCGGTGTTCGTCGCCGGGGGCGATTTGCAGGCCGTCCGTTCCGGCGTTGATGGTTTCGACGCACAGCAAGGTCTTATAATCGTCATCGCCCAAATCGGCCATGGATGCCGCCGTCGCCGCCCAGGGGTTCCATACCACGGCGCTGGCGCTGCCGCCGGGGCGGATGGTGATGCGCCGATTTAGGGCTTTGTCCTCGATTTCCAAGGCGCCGTTGACGCCCGAATAAATGCGCTCGGTCTCGCCGCCGACATCGACCGCGCCGTGCTGCACCTTCTTGGCGCCGCCGTCCATGTTGTCGATGTAGGCGCAGCCATCCAGGCCCTGCACCTGGGTCTTGGCGATGTCACCGACGGCAAAATAGGTGTGCAGGCCCTGGGATAACGCAAACGCCGCCGAGCCGGTGTTGCGGGTGGTCAAGGCCACGTCCAGGGTGCTGCCGATGGTGGCTTGCAGTTCAAGATCGAAGGCATGATCCCAGATCGCACGGGTTTCGTCGCTGTCGGTGAGACCCAGGCGCACCTGAATGCGGCCATCGCCAATCGCTTCGGTGCTGCGCAAGACCCAGGGGCGGTTGCGCACGAACCCGTGCCCCGGGCGGCCCTTGCCTTCGGGATCGGGGCCGAACCACGGCCAGCAAATCGGCACGCCGCCTTTGATCGCTTTGCCTGGCGCGTAATAGGCGGACTTGCTTAAAAACAGCAGATCGTCTTTTTGCCCGGCGGGTTTAAACGACAGCACTTGGCCGGCGTAGGGGGAAATTCTCGCTTGGGCCTGATCGGTGTTGATGTCGAGCATCGGCAAGCCGCCCGGCCCTTCGACCACCTTAAGGCGTCCGTCGATGGCGAAATCAGCGTTCAGTTTGGCGATGGTCATGGTGGTCCCCCCGTTGATGTGTCGCTTAAGCGCATTGAAGCAGAAATACCCTAGATTGGGCGGCCCTGTCACCTGATCTTGGGCTTTTTGCAGGCAAATCAGGCTTAAATCGAGCATCAGGCTACAATTTTGTTGAATGTTGTATTATATAGACGCAAAGCGACCCCCAAAAATCAATGCGCCGAAACGCGGCGCGTGAAACCCGCGCTGTGAAAGATAAAAAGAATGACTGAATTTGAAGGCGTCGTTGCGGCGCTTGGCCAGGCGTTGAGCAAACGCGGTTACGAAACGCTCACTCCGGTGCAGCTCGCCATGCTGGCCCCCGAATTGAAAGATGCCGATGCTTTGGTGTCGGCGCAGACCGGCTCGGGCAAGACCGTGGCGTTTGGGTTGGCGATTGCGCCGACGCTGCTGGGCGGGGCGGAACGTTTTGCGCGTGCCGATTCCGCCGCACCGTTGGCGCTGGCCATTGCGCCGACCCGCGAACTGGCCTTGCAGGTCAAACGCGAGCTGGAATGGCTTTATGAATTAACCGGGGCCAGCGTCGCTTCGTGTGTCGGCGGCATGGATATGCGCGCCGAGCGCCGGGTGTTGCAACAAGGTGCGCACATCGTCGTCGGCACGCCGGGGCGTTTGCGTGATCATATCGAACGCGGCTCGTTCGACACCACGGCGCTAAAAGCCATCGTCTTGGATGAAGCCGATGAAATGCTCGATTTAGGCTTTCGCGACGATCTGGAATACATTCTCGACGCCACGCCGTCCGATCGCCGCACCTTGATGTTTTCCGCCACCGTGCCGCGCTCCATCACTGCGCTGGCTAAACGCTATCAGCGCGACGCGGTGCGGGTCGCTACGCATTCGCCGGAAAAGCAGCATTTGGATATCGAATACCGCGCGATGGCCGTCGCGCCCAATGATCGGGAAAACGCCATCATCAACGTGCTGCGGTATTTCGACGCTAAAAACGCCATCGTTTTTTGCGCCACCCGCGCCACCGTCAACCACCTGACCAGCCGCCTGGGCAATCGCGGTTTTTCGGTGGTGGCATTATCGGGTGAGTTGAGCCAGAACGAACGCACCCACGCCCTGCAAGCCATGCGCGACGGGCGGGCTCGAGTCTGTGTCGCCACCGACGTGGCGGCGCGTGGCATCGATCTGCCGAATTTGGAACTGGTCATTCACGCCGACGTGCCGAAAAACGCGGAATCGTTGTTGCACCGAAGCGGACGCACCGGGCGCGCCGGGCGCAAGGGTGTGAGCACCCTGATCGTACCGCACACCTGGCGCAAGCGCACCGAACGATTGTTGCAAAACGCCAATATCGAAGCGACGTGGGATAAACCGCCATCCATCGAAGACATCACCGACCGCGACCGCCTGCGCATTCTCGATGATCCGAGCCTGAGCGATCCGATGAAGGATGACGAACAGGCCTTTGTGCAGGAATTGCTGTCGCGCCACAGCGCCGAGCAAATCGCCGCCGCCTTTTTACGCCAATTAAGCGCCAAGCAGCCGGTGCCGGAAGAACTGCTCGATTCCGCTCCGCCGGAACGCAGCGGGCGTCCAGAACGCAGCGGCCGCCCGGAACGCAGCGGAGCGCGCCAAGGCGAGCGGCAAGGCGAACGCCAAGGTGGTGAATATCGGGACGAGGCAAAAAAACCACGGCGCGACGATTTTGTTGGCGGCGTGTGGTTCTCGATTTCGGTGGGACGCAAGCATACCGCCGATCCGCGTTGGTTGTTGCCGATGTTGTGCCGCGCTGGCCACATCACCAAGACCGATATCGGTTCGATCAAAATTCATCAAAACGAAACCCATGTGGAGCTTTCGGCAGCGAGCGCCGATAAGTTCCTTGAAGCCATCGGACCCAGCCGCAAGGTGGAAAAGACCATCACCGTGACGCGCCTGCACGGCATTCCGGAAACGCCCCGGGACGACGACGAAACGCCTCATGACGACGCCAAGCCATTCGCCAAGCGCAACACTTACGATCCGATCAAGTCGAAGCCCGAGGCTAAGCGCAAATTTGTTGAAGAATCCGGCGAGGCTGCGCCCAGCGACAAACCTTACAAAAAACCCTATGCGGCCAAAAGCGATAAACCGTATAAGGCTCACGGCGACAAGCCCTATAAGGCTCGCGGCGATAAGCCGTATAAAGCCAAAAGCGATACGCCGTACAAACCTAAGGGTGAAAAGGGCGATAGCCCCTATAAGCCCAAGGGGGACAAGCCGTACAAGGCCAAAGGCGAAAAGTCTTACAAACCCAAGGGCGAAGCGGGGAAAAAGCCGTTTAAGCCCAAGTTTGCCAAGGCTGCGCCTAAAGCAGGCGGACAGGGTGCGGGCGCTAAGTCCGGTTCCAGTCCCTTAAAACGTAAGCCGTTGTCGCTGAAGCCGCGTTAAGTCAGAATGAGCGGCATTTTGTGGGTAAGGAGAGGCGCGGGCGGCGGCCTTAAAGATCATGGCCAGGGAAAAAAAGCACTTGCCGTATCGGCAGGAAGAGGGTGTCAAGCTGATCGAAATCCGTCTGCATAAGGTGCAGCAGTTGTTTTCGTCGCTCGACCCTGCTCCGTTTCGCGAACGCGATCTCGATCCCGCAGCGGAAGCGTACCTGATTTTCGGCGTTAAGGATTTTCCGTTAAGTCGAAAAATGAAGATCGTCATTCACCTGCCTGAACCGGAATTGGCGACGCCGGACATCGCCAACGTGCCACAGGCCGTGCGCAATTATTTTGCCTATCGTATGACCGCCACCCAGGCTGATCTTAAAGCGCTGTTGAACAATGGCTGGATCACGCTGCTGATCGCGTTGGCGTTCATGGGATCATGTCTGATTTTGCTGCAAATGGCCCAAACGACTATGACCGGGACTGCCGGGGACATGGTCAAAGAAGGGTTGCAGATCATAGCCTGGGTCTCCATGTGGCGGCCGATCCAGACCTTTCTATACGACTGGTGGCCGTTGTTGGGTAAAATTAGGGTCTATGCCAAGTTGCGCGACATGGAAGTTGAGCTGCGACCATTGCCCTTGTTATCCCCATTACCTCAGTGAATTAGGCTTCGATATAGGGTTTATTCCCCTTTTGCGCCCATCTGCGGTGGCACATCCCAGGTGAGCGGCGCGCCCTGGGCCTGGGCGTCTTTGAGCCAGCGTAAGGTGACGTGGTATTTGCGTTTACGGTCGCGCACGAATTCCATAAACACCGTGTAACAGGGGCCATTTTTGCGGGGTCTCATGTCGCGGATGCCCGCCGCTAAGTTTTCGGCGATATGAATTTGCGCCGATAGCCAGTCGGTAATATCTTGTTCAAAAAACAGGCTGTTGCAATGCGCCAGCACGGCGCGCCACTGGTCGGCGCGCGGTAGGGTCGGATCAATGGCGAAGGGATGATGGACCAGATGCTTTTGCAAGGCGCGCCATTTGCGATGGCGTAACTCGATCCAGGCGATATCGTCGTCGGTATTCCCCGTGGGCCGGTCTAAGCGTTCGGCTTGGGCGTGCTGCTCCTCCACGGCCAAATCTTGAAAGATTTGGGGCCAAGTGGCGGCATTGCCGGTGAACGGCGCGCCGTCGGTGGGGTTGGTGGTGCAAATCGACATAAACCCTATATAGGGAGTTCAAAGGTTAAAAAAAACGATGATTCAGTCCATCTTTAGAATGCATTAGCAATGTTTCTTCCATAATGCCCCTCGGCGCGGATTAAACGGGCCCGTAAGAATGCGGGTCACCGCCAGAAAGGCATGAGGGAAATGGCGGATCTACGCCTAAAAAATTGTTCCGTATTGGTGGTCGATGACAGCGCTGCGTCGCGCACGTTGCTGGCGACCACGCTCTACGACATCGGCATCGGCGTTGTTAATACCGTTCCCCATGGCGCCGCGGCGATCGATTATCTTGAGCGCAGCGTGCTGAGTTCCATGAGTGGTCCGACGCCCCCGGTGGATGTCGTGATCAGCGAATGGGATATGGAGCCCGTGGGCGGCATGATGTTGATGCAGTGGCTGCGCCGATCCTTGTCTACGCCCGATCGCTTCTTGCGGGCGGTTATTATGAGCGGTGCGTTGGACATGGAAAAGGTCGAACAGGCGCGCAATGTGGGCGTCAACGCGGTGTTCACCAAACCGTTCACCATTAACCGCCTGCGTAAACATCTGCTGTCGGTGGTGGAAGGCAATCCGCCGTTTTTCAAAACGCCCGATTATTTTGGCCCGGATCGCAGGCGGCGCAATACCGAAGCCATTTTGAGCGAACGACGCCAAGTCGAGCACCCGGTTCGTGAAGTCTTTGGCGCAGGCGATGATATTGAAGTCGGTTGTTTCGATCTGCCCAATGCCTTGGCGCAAATCCTCGACGGGACGCCCAGGATGAATCTTGATTTTAGTCAACGCAACGCTGCGCATGAATTATTGGCGGGATACTGCGAAGATTATACCGATTGGGTCAGGCGCGATATTGGCGTGCTGCGACTGGCATTTCGTACCGCCAACGAAAATGCCGAGTTGCGGCAGCGTAATTTTGCAATCATGCACACCATTGTGCAGCGTTTGGAGCGCGAGGCGGAACATATGGATTATCCGCTGATTTCAGCGCTGGCGCGCACCTTGAAGAATGCGCTTAGAAGCGATGTTCGCCTGTGGCACGATACGGCGGAAATTTTTGATACCGCCATTAAGGGGCTTGAGACGGTGATGAAACAACGCATCAGCGGTCACGGCGGCGCTTTGGGCCGGGCGTTGAACGAAAGCCTAGCCAATATGGATAAAAAGATATTTCACCTCACTTCGGTGCACGCCAGGCGCGTTATGTAAAGCGTGGGCTGTGCAGTAAAATGCAAATGTCTTGATGAACGCCGCAAAAAGCTCCACATCAGTTTCTATGGCGAACCAGCTTAAAATTTTCGTGTGCACCAACTTACGGTTAAGCGGCGGCTCTTGTTCAGGGCAGGGCGCGTTTGAGGTGCTGAGGGCCCTGCGCACAGAACCTGAAGTTATAAACGGAACCATTGCCGTGCAGGAAAGCGTGTGCATGGGCTATTGCGGCGAGGGGCCAAACGTCAAAATCCTAAGCGGTGATTTTTATCACGACGTAAAACCCGCTGACGCGGCAAAGCTGGTGGCCAAAGCCATGGCCCAGCATAAAGAAAAAGCCCCTTCAAAAGATTGACGTATTGACCCATTCAAGGGGCGGTGAACCGTGTGGTTCGCGGCGCTATTGCCCGCTTCGTGCAGGTGCGCTAAAAACGCAGTCTCCTTTCGATCTTTAGCCCTAATGCGGAGCACGGCCCCTATGGCGTCCTATCAATACATCTATGTGATGAAGAACCTTTCAAAGACCTATCCCGGTGGGAAGGAAATATTGAAGGGCATCACCCTGTCGTTTCTGCCCGGCGTAAAGATCGGCGTGCTGGGGCATAACGGATCGGGTAAATCGACGCTGCTGAAGATCATGGCTGGCATCGATACCGATTTTAACGGCGAAGCCTGGGCGGCGGATGGCGTCAAAGTCGGCTACTTGGAACAAGAGCCGCAATTGGACGAATCCCTCAACGTGCAAGAAAATGTCATGGCCGGGCTGGGCGGGACTAAGGATCTGCTGGATCGTTTCAATGAAATTTCCATGAAATTCGCCGAACCGATGGACGACGATGAAATGGCGAAGCTGCTTGAAGAGCAAGGCAACCTGCAAGAACAAATCGATGCCTGCGACGGATGGGAATTAGAACGCACCATTGAAATCGCTATGGATGCCTTGCGCTGCCCGCCTGCCGAGTGGCCGATAACCAAGTTATCGGGCGGTGAAAAGCGCCGCATTGCGCTGTGCCGGTTGCTGCTGCAAAAGCCCGATCTGTTGCTGCTTGACGAACCGACCAACCATTTGGATGCAGAATCCGTGGCGTGGCTGGAACGCTTTCTGCACGATTACGACGGTACCGTCATGATCGTCACCCATGACCGCTACTTTTTGGATAACGTCACCGGGTGGATTTTGGAACTCGACCGCGGTCGCGGTGTGCCATATGAAGGCAATTACACTAGCTGGCTGGAACAACAAGAAAAACGTCTGGCCCAGGAAGAAAAAGAAGAGAGCGCTCGCCAGCGCACCCTTAAACACGAACTGGAATGGGTGCGCCAATCGCCCAAAGCCCGTCACGCCAAATCCAAGGCGCGTATTTCAGCTTATGACGAGTTGCTGGCGCAAGATAAAGAACAGCGCATCAGTTCCACGCAGATCACCATGCCCGCCGGGCCGCGCTTGGGCGATTTGGTGATCGAAGCAGAAGGTCTGCAAAAGGCGTTCGGCGACAAGCTGTTGATTGACGGGCTGAATTTCAAGCTGCCGCCGGGCGGCATTGTCGGCATCATCGGTGCGAACGGTGCGGGTAAGACCACTTTGTTTCGCATGATCACCGGTCAAGATAAACCCGATGGCGGCACGTTGCGCATCGGCGATACGGTGAAGCTGGGTTATGTCGATCAATCCCGCGATACGCTCAATCCCAATAAAACCGTGTGGGAAGAAATCTCCGGTGGGCTCGATATTATTTTGTTGGGTGAAAAGAAAGAAGTGCAGTCGCGCGCCTATGTGTCGTGGTTCAACTTTAAGGGCGGCGACCAGCAAAAGAAAGTCGGCCAGCTATCGGGTGGCGAGCGTAACCGCGTGCACTTGGCCAAGATGTTGCAAATCGGCGCCAACGTGATCTTGCTCGACGAACCGACCAACGATTTGGACGTCGATACCTTGCGCGGCCTAGAAGAAGCTTTATTGCACTTCGCCGGTTGCGCGGTGGTGATCTCGCATGATCGCTGGTTCTTGGATCGCATCGCCACGCATATCTTGGCGTTTGAAGGTAACTCCGAAGTGGTGTGGTTTGAAGGCAACTTCCAAGACTATGAAGAAGATAAAAAGCGCCGCTTAGGCGATCAGGCCTGGGAGCCCCATCGTCTGCAATACAAACCCTTGACGCGCTAGGCGCTGTGGTTGCTGACGCATTGGGCACTGACGGTTCGCCCTCGGCACAAATAAAAACCCCCGCTTCACAAGGAAGCGGGGGTTTTGCATTTTAACGTATGAGCGTTGCAGCGCTTAGTCCTTGGTCGCCAAGTTCGGATCCTGGGCGTCGGGATCTTTCATCGCATCCATAGAATAAGTGTCGTTGGTATCTAAGTTCATGGTCATGGCCGGCAAGCCGCTGTTGGTCGGCGCGGCGCCGTTGCGAATTTCGTCGTTGCGGATTTGGCGATAGAGATCCCGTACAGCGGCATAATAATCGATGGAGGTACGTTGCAGATCATCGATTTCATGTAAGTTCCGCGCACGGAAGTTAACGGCATCAGCAACCATACGCTGGTTGGGGATGTATTCGCGATCGGTGTTCTGTGCGTAGTGCCAAATCGGATCGGTCAGCGTGTCCACGACCTTGCCCACCGCATCGCGCGGATTGGACGGGCCGAATATGGGCAGCACCAGATAGAGGCCTTCGCCACTACCCCAAACGCTCAAGGTTTGGCCAAAATCTTCGCCATGGCGCACATAACCCATGTCGGTGGCCGGATCGCCCAAGCCTAAAACGCCGACGGTGGTGTTGATAGCAAATCGGGCGAGTGTATCGCCTGCGCGCTGGCCTTCACCTTGCAATACGTCGTTGAGCAAAATCACCGGCGATTTCAGGTTGTTCAGAAAGTTGTGCACCAGATCTTGCAGGGGGGGCGGCACCATGGCTTTGTAAAAAATCGCCGCCGGACGCAGCAGCATGGTGTCTAAGCCGCGGTTAAACTCAAAAAATACGCGGTTAACCGGCTCAATCGGGTCGTTGATTTCTTTGTATTCGGCTACCGCTTCGGGATCACTGGCATTCGGTGCGCTGGCGCAGCCGGACAACAACGCGCCAGCCACAAGCGCCGCGCCGAAGCGCATCGTGATCGGGCGCGAAGCGTTCAGCGGCCCAACCCCTGCTTTTTGTTTAAAATCGGCCATTAATGGCTCCGTAAAACGTTGACTCGTAAACACTCTAATTCTCAAACGTTAACACATCCTAAGGTCCATTTGTCGTTTTTGAATGCCTTCAAATGTTCGACAACGGGTGACCGTCGCCAATATACATCGCACGGCACTGTTTAAGGAATTATCACAGCCCTCTCCGTATTGCCAGCATGGCGTTGCAGGAACGCACACCTTCGGGGTGCAGTGTTGCTTATTGGCAACAATTTTATGGGTATTGGCTTAACTTGACCCGATGATCGCTAATAATATGTTGCTCAATAATAGATATAAAGATATCATTATATCAGCATAATGATTTAATTTTGAGGGTTAAGTGGCGAATTGCAGATGGAATTATTGTTGAATGCCTTGCGCGCTGCCGCCGATCCGACCCGGCTTCGCATCCTTGCGGTGCTCGAATCGGGCGAATTGACGGTGAGTGAACTGGTGACAATTCTCGGTCAAAGCCAGCCGCGCATCTCGCGCCATTTGAAGGTATTGGTTGACGCGGGCCTGCTCACGCGGTTCCGTGAAGGAAGCTGGGTGTTTCATCGTTTGAACAGTGAAGTCGGCAGCTTGTCGCACGCGCGGCAGATCGTGGCGATGATTCCCTTGGATGATCCGTTGCGCATTCAAGACGCAGAGCGGCTGAAGGAAATTACGGCTGCCCGCGTGCGTGCAGCAGAAGCTTATTTCGCCAAATATGCGCCGGAATGGGATCGCTTGCGTCAGCTGGATGTGGATGAAGAGGCCGTTGCAAGCGCAGTGCGCGAAATGGCGCCGTTGGTTAAAACGCAACGTCTGCTCGATTTGGGCACCGGTACCGGGCGGATGCTGCAGGTGCTGGGGCCCGAC
>Ga0299912_10002380_pt1 | contig 15372 bp, 15 predicted proteins | sample RVTome_2_FD_207667 | JGI IMG/M metagenome (GOLD analysis project Ga0299912, IMG submission 207667) | Soil microbial communities from uranium-contaminated site in the Upper Colorado River Basin, Wyoming, United States - RVT95D214 (version 2) ... | reverse complement strand
CGGCATCACCTCCGGCAAACGTCCGCGCTTCTCCAAAGATTTCCTGCAACAAGGCGGCGACGTTCGCGGCGCGGTGGCCGCCTATGTGCAGGCCGTGAAGAGCGGCGCTTTTCCCGCTGCGGAACACGGTTTCCAATAGTCGATCATGCTGACGATTACCACTATCGCTGAGCTGCGAGAGAGCACGTATTTCTGGCGGCGACAGGATGAACGCATCGCGCTCGTGCCCACCATGGGCAATCTCCACGATGGCCACCTGCGGCTGGTGAAAGAGGCGAAGAGCTGCGCGGATCGCGTGGTCGTGAGTATCTTCGTCAACCCCATGCAGTTCACCGATGCCAGCGGCGCGGGCGGCGATTTCGCCCGTTACCCGCGCACCCCCGCGCAGGACAGCGAGCTGCTCGAACGCAGCGGCGTTGATTTGTTATTCGCCCCCGCCGTGGAAGAGGTCTATGCCGCCGGCCTTGGGCAGACGACGCGGGTGGAAGTGCCCGGCATCTCCGACATCCTCTGCGGCGAATTCCGGCCCGGGCACTTCACCGGCGTGGCCACCGTGGTCGCCAAGTTGTTCAACATGGCGCAGCCTGACGTGGCGCTGTTCGGCGAGAAGGACTGCCAGCAACTTCTAGTTATCCGGCGGTTTGCCGCCGAGCTGTGTTACCCCATCGAGATCATCGGTGTGCCCACGGTGCGCGAGGCCAACGGTCTGGCCATGAGTTCGCGCAATCAATATCTGACCGCCGAGGAGCGTGAGCGGGCGGCGCTGCTGTTCCAGACCTTGAGCTGGGTGAAGGAACGGATCAAGGCGGGTGACGGCGATTTTGCGCGACTGGAGTCGGAGGCCAAGCAACAACTGCAAGATGCGGGCTTTCGCCCCGAATACATCAGCATCCGCCGCGCCGCCGACCTGCAACCGGCGACGGAGGGAGACGCCAATCTGGTGGTCCTCGCCGCCGGCTGGCTGGGGACCGCGCGGTTGATCGACAATCTGCACGTTAAGTAAGGCAAGGGTAGCCTGGGTGAAACGAAGTGGAACCCGGGTTTCGCTGCGCTACACCCAGGCTACATTCTGATTCAATCCACGATTTCCATATGAAGTTGCCCGGCCGGCCGGCCCACCGACTGCAATTGTGCGGCGTCGCGTTCCACTTTATGTCGCGGTCCCGCGAGGTATACATCGCAGTCTTGCAGTCGTGGATGGTCGGCGACGATTTGCGCCACGGTCGGTTCGCCGATGAGGGCGCGATAGTGGAAATTTTCCAGCGCATCGTGCCATGAGCGACAGAGGTTGTGGGCATAAAGCTCGCGCGCGTCGTCAACCGCCCAGTAGAGGTGCATGGCCTCGGCGCGATCGAGCGACAGGGAATGTTCGATGAGGCTTTTGATGGGGGCGAAACCCATTTCGTGAGCCAGGAATATCTGCGTGCGATGCGAGTCCTCGTCTAACAGAAAATTGCCATGCGGGCCGGTGAGACGGACCTCGTCGCCTTTTTCCAGTAGAAAGAATCTCTCACCGACGGGGTTATCCACGCGGCGCCGGATGTGAAATAGCAGATTGCGATCGTCGCAGGGACAACTGGCGATAGGGAGGTCGATGCTGTGGCCGCCGGCGAGGGTCAAGGTCAGGGATTGTCCCGCCAGGAAGCGCAGGCGCTGCACACGCGATGTTTGCAGGCGCAGGAGCAGCATGTCGGGGGCAGGAAAATCAACGCCTTTGACCTTGGCGACGAGGTTCTGCAAAGGGATGTCGTTTTCGCCACCGGCCTCCAGTGCCTCGATGACCACGTCCGTGGCGGCGGTGTTCGCGCACATCAGGACGTAATTCCTGCCCTTTTCCGCTTCGCTCAGCACATAGTCGTGGTTCAAAATCTTGGTGACTTGACCTGACACCACGCGGGCCTTGCACAGTCCGCAGTTGCCGTTGGTGCAGCCGTAGTTGAGGGCGAGGCCGGCGCGCAGTCCGGCTTCCAGCAGGGAGTCGGTGCCGTCTAACCAGTATTCGTGGCCGCTGGGTTGAAGGGTGACGTGGGCGGACATGACGCGAAGCACCGTATCGTGGGCGAGCAGTTGCCGGGTCGGCTCATCGCCCGGAATCGATTCCGTCAGCGCTGTTTGCAGCCATGCGGCCAAGTCCCGAAAAGCCTTGTGGCCGTGGTCGTTGTCGGCCATGACCGTCAAGCGGTCGAGCAAACGATTGATGACGTCCTGGTAGTGTACAAGCCGCAAGCGGCCAGCCGCCAATTCCTCGGCCAGCAGATTCACGCGCGCGAGCATTGCCTCGGCATTGGGCATCAAGCGTTCGCGCACGCGCTTGGCGTAGGCCGTGGCCTTGATGTGCTGGACGCGCTCGTATTCCGTGTCCTGGCCGAGTTCCGTGTCGGGGTAAAGACGCAGCAGGTCCGTGGCCTTGATCATGCCCTCGAAGGTCGGCAGCTCGCCATCGTGAATGCGTTTTTGCAAGCTGCCGCGGGAAACGCCCACGAGCCGCGCCGCGCGAAAGATGGAAAGCAGTTGTTGCATGGTTCCGTCCCGTCCTCGTCATCATTGAGAACTGCATGGCGCTTGGTCCGTTCAAAAAACCTAGTTGTTAGACTGTGGGAATACAAGTTGATGTTCAGGCTTGTGACTGTTTTTCCTGAGTAGTGCAGGCGAGGGAGAAGAGGGTGAAGCACAGGCGGCTGTAAGAGCGGAGGGTGATGAATGCCGACAGCCCGAAAAGGGCCAGATTTGCGGCGATATATTTCCAGTCCGAGAGATCGCCGCTGAAATTGAGGTAAATGACCTCGATGGCGAGTATCAACAGGGTGGTGGAGATGGCGCGCGAGGTGCGCCACAGGTGCATGTTATCGACGAGCATTTCGGACATGGAAGAAAAGACGTGGATAAACGAGAACAGGAAGGTCTGAATGTGTTTGCATTCGTCCGCCATGCCGATGCGTTCCCAGACTTTTTTCGGCGACACGATGAAGTCCGTGTCGAAGAGGTCGCGCAGTGTCCGGTAGTCATGCTTGATGTTTTCGGGGCATTGGTCGGTCAAGTCGTTCAGCCAGCTCTGGTTGCGTTCGAGATGACGGTTGAAAATGGTCAGTTCCGAAAGCGCGAAATAGGAACCCATCAGATCGAGCATGAGGCCGGTGATGAAAATGCCGATGACCCCGAAGACGGTGAGCAGGGAGCCGGCGGACTCTTGCAACACATTGGGGAGCATGGCCTGGTAGCCGTCCCAGACCATGACCCATTGTGGGATGAGGTCCACGAGACCTTGGTTGTATGCCAAGCCGAAAAAGATAATCTGGCTGATCCAGAAAAAGGCGCCGGTCATGCCGAACTCGGTGAAGCGGGGGCTGATGTTCATGGTGTTTTTTTCCCTGTGTGGTTGCCGTTTTCTACGACAGCCACCAGCCCAGGAAGCCGCCGACCACGCAGCCCACGGCGTTGCCCAGGCCGGGCAACACCGAGCCCAGCACCGCTCCTGTGGCGCAGCCGATGCCGGAGTCTCTGACGGGGTGAGGGGTGGCGCCGGCAAGGTCGCCCGCCGGTTGTCCCGCAAGGGGTTGCGCCATAGCCGCAGGGGCATCGACAGGAGTCTGCGCATTCACGGTGATCGGGCCGGCGGTCAGGAAGAACGCAAACAGAATTGATAAGGCAGGTGAATTCCGTTTCATGGTTTTATCCTCAATTGAGCGTTGTTGTTGTGGTGGTGGATACCGAACGTCTGCTCTGCATCCCATTGTTGCCGGATGCGAAAAAATTCTAGCAAAGGATTTGCGTGAATCACGTCGCATTCGAGGCAATATTGCCATTCCATCCACGCGCGCGCCATGGAGTTTTGCGGAACCTGGACGATAAAGAGGGACATTGGACGGGCGGCGGAAGGAGGGGAAATCGGCATGTATCGTGGAAAGAATCGACGCAGACATCCGCGTTACGGCGTGGGGAGTTTGCGCGTGTGGGTGCATCGGCGCGGCGTTGCCGCCCTGTTCGGCAAGCGTTGTGAAGTGACGCCCATCGATTTCAGCTCCATGGGCATGGCGTTTCGATGTGTGCGGCCGCTGGCTCCCGGCGAGAGACTGGTGTGCGACTTCATCAAGGATCACCACCGCGTGATCAACGTGGTCGGCGTGGTGCGCGAGATCACCAGGCTGGCCAATCACTGCCGCGTCGGCATCGAATTCGATTTCGAGGCCGACGACCACATGCGCGCGCCCGAAACCAAGGCGGGCCTGCGCGTCATCGAGACTTTGTTGAAGGACGTGGTAGTGGTGGGTGGGGCGTAGCGATTATTCCGCCCTCAGCGCCTCCACGGGATCGAGCCTCGCGGCATGTCGCGCCGGTGCGACGCCAGCCAGCAGGCCGATGATCACCGCGAGCATCTCCGCGAGCACCACATAAGACCACGGCGTGTGCACCGGCAGGTTGGGCACGGCCAGCATCAACAACTGTGCGCCGCCCGCGCCGAGCACGAGACCGGCGAGTCCGCCGATGCCGGCGAGCACCGCCGCCTCGCCGAGAAACAGCGCGAGGATCTGACCACGTTCCGCACCCAGCGCGCGCAACAGGCCGATCTCGCCGGTGCGCTCCGTCACCGCGATGGTCATGATGGTGAGGATGCCGATGCCGCCCACCAAAAGCGAGATGCCGCCCAGTGCGCCGACGGCGAAGGTCAGCACGTTGAGCACGTTGCCGAGCACATCCAACATTTGCTGTTGGGTGGTGATGGTGAAATCCTCGCGGCCGTGGCGGTTGACGAGGATGCGCGTGATGCTCGCCACCACCTCGTCCACGTCTGCACCTTCCTCGTAGAGCACGTCGATCTCCATCAGGCCCTCGCGGTTGAACAGTTCCAACGCGCGCGAGGCGGGGATGTACACCGTGTCGTCCAGGTCCATGCCCAGCACCTGGCCCTTGCTCTCCATCACACCGACGATGCGATAGCGGTCGCCGCCGACGCGGATGTAACTACCGAGAGGGTTGGTCTCGCCGAACAGCTCGTCGTGCACCTTGGAGCCGAGCACCGCGAAGGCGCGCGGGCTGCGCGGATCGTCGTGCGGCAGGAATTGCCCGAGCCGTACTTTCATGGAGAAGGCCTCGGGCATGTCCGGGCCCATGCCGAATACGGCAGTGCGGCGACGCCTGCCCTCGGCCTCGACCTCCGCGTTGCCCTGCGTGGCGGCCACCACGGCGCGGGAGTAAGGCACGCGCTTGAGTGCTTCGGCATCATCGATGGAAAGCGGCCGCACCGTGCCCATGATGCCGAGCGGCGTGCCGAAGGTCGTCGCCTTGCCGGGATTGATGCCGATGATCGTGGTGCCGAACTGGGTGAATTCCGCGAGCACGAAGCGGTGAATACCCTCGCCGATGGAAGTCAGCAACACCACCGCGCCGATGCCCACGGCGATGCCCAGCACCGTCAACGCGCTGCGTAACCGCTGCGAAGCGATGGCACTGAAGGCAAGCCGGGAGAAGTCGCGCAGTAGCATGGTCAGCGCCGCGACAAGGCCTGCACCGGGTCCATCTGCGCAGCGCGGCGTGCGGGCAGCACGGCGAACAACAGCCCGGTGCTGAGCGCCACACCCACCGCGCCGAGAAAGGCCCACCACGGAGGGCCCATGGGCAGAACTGGATATAGATAACCGATGAGGCTGCTGCCCAGTTCGCCCGCCACCAGTCCGGCACCGGCGCCCAGCGCCGACAGCAGCGCGGCCTCGGCGAGGATGAGCGTGACGATCTGGCGCCGCGGTGCGCCCAGCGCTTTCAATAAACCGATCTCGGCGGTGCGCTGCGAAACGGCGATGAGCATCACGTTCATGATGAGAATACCGGCGACGCCGAGGCTGATAGCGGCGATGCCGGCCACGGTGAGCGTGAGTGCTTGGAGAATCTTATCGAAGGTGGCGAGCACCGCGTCCTGCGTGACCACGGTCACGTCTTCTTCGCCCTGATGGCGGTCGCGGATCGTGGTCTTGATGTGCTCGATGGCGGGCGCGATGGACTCGCGGCTCATCGCCTCCACCAGGATGCGGAACAGCGACGAGGTGTTGAACAACATCTGCGCCGAGGCCACGGGTATCACCACGATTTCCTGCACGTCGACGCCGATGGAGCGTCCCTCGGAGGCCAGCACGCCGATGACGAGAAAGCGGCGGTCGCCGATGCGCACCCATTCGCCGAGGGCGCTGTCGTTGCCGAACAATTCTTGCTTGACCTTGGCGCCCAGTACGCACACAGGGTTGGCGAGGTTTGGGTCACCACTGGGCAGAAAATGTCCCGTGGCCATTTCCCAATGCCGAACCTCTAACAACGATTGGGTGGATCCGAGGATGGGCACCTCACGCACCAATCCGCGGGCTTCGATCTGCGCTTCGCCCAGTGAGAGGGGCGCGATGCGGCGGATACGCGCCGAGCGTTCGATGGCCTGTGCGTCGGCGAGGGTGAGGTCGCGCGCCGTGTCGCCGAAGAACATCATGCCGCCGCCGGCGGTTTCGGAACGGCCCGGCAGGACGATGATCAGATTGGTGCCGAGCGAGGCGAATTCGCCCACCACGTAACGCCGCGCCGCTTCGCCGAGCGAGGTGAGGATCAGCACTGAGGCCACGCCGATGGCCATGGCCAGCAACATGAGCAGGGTGCGGGTGCGGTAGCCGCGCAGGGCGGTGAGTGCAAAGGCGGCGGTGTCGGTGGCGTTCATGGCACCGTGCCGTTGTCGCTCACGATGGCGCCATCGACCATGTGGATGCGGCGCCGTGCGCGCTGGCCCAGCTCGGGGTCGTGGGTCACCACCAGCAACGTGATGCCGCGCGCGTTGAGCTGTTCGAGAATGCCCACCACCTCGTGGCCGGAGGCGCGGTCGAGGTTGCCCGTCGGTTCGTCGGCCAGCAGCAGGCCGGGGTTCATCACCGTGGCGCGGCCGATGGCTACTCGCTGGCGCTGACCGCCGGAGAGCTGGTCGGGGCGGTGATGCGCGCGGTCGGCGATGCCCATGGCCTCCAGCACTGCTTGCACCTTGGCCTTGCGTTCTTCGCCCGCGACGCCGGCCAACACTAACGGTAATTCGATGTTCTGCGCGGCGGTGAGCCGCGGCACCAGGTGAAAGAACTGAAAGACGAAGCCGATCTGATCGCGGCGCAACCGCGCTTGTTGCGTGTCGCTCAGCGCGGTGGCGTCTGCGCCGTTGAGCAGATAGCGGCCGCCTGTGGGCCGGTCCAACAGGCCCAGCAGGTTCAACAGCGTGGACTTGCCCGAGCCGGACGGCCCCATGATGGAAAGATATTCGCCTACCTCGATGTGCAGGTTGACGTCGCGCAGGGCGTGCACCTGCTGGTCGCCGACTTGGAAGATGCGTTGGATGTTTTCGAGGGTGATCATGAAAAATCAGAGCAAAGAGAAAAGATGAAAGAGAAAAGGGAAAACCGCGCCGTCATCCCGGCGAATGCCGGGATCCAGATTCCACGAAGTTTCTCGTTCCCACGTTCTACGTGGGAATGCATATTTGAGCAGTTCGTTTGATATCGGTACACACTCCCACGCAGAGCGTGGGAGCGAGATCCCTGGGTTCCAGCATTCACCGGAATGACGAGAACGTCCTTTCCTATTTTATCTTTCATCTTTTCTCTGCCTACTCCGGACTCGCCAACACACCAGCCTCCACGCCCTCGCGGTCCACGGACACCACCACGCGCTCCCCTTCGGTGAGCCCCGCGCGCACCTCCGTCAATTTCCAGTTGGACAGGCCGGTCTCGATGTCGCGGCTGTGCAGCCGCTTGTCGTCGGCGTTGTAGACCAGCACTCGCTTGCCTTCCAGCACGGCTTCGGTGGGGATGCGCAGCACCTTGTCGCGCGTGTCCAAAATGATTTCCAGGTCCGCGCTGTAACCGGCCAAGAGTCGCACGTAGTCCTGTGGATTGGTGAAGTCGCCTTCCACCTCGACGGTGCGCGCCTGTTTTTCGATCTCCAGCACGTAGGGGGCGATGCGCCGCACGCGGCCTGCGAAGATTTCGCCGGGGAAGGCGTCGAGGGTGATGCGCGCGGGCAGGCCCACTTTCACCGCGGGGGCGTCCACTTCGTCGATGGGTGCGGAGATGTACAGGCAACGGTTGTCCACCAAGTCGACGGCCGGCGGCGTGGGGATGCCGGGCGGCGAGGGTGTGACGTATTCGCCCAGCTCGCCGTTGATCTCGGCGACCGTGCCCTCGAAGGGCGCCTCCAGCACGGTGCGCTCGCGCGTCTCGCGCGTGACGCTGACTTGAGTCTTGGCGACGCGCATGGATTCCCGCGCCGCGCTGCATCCGGCCGCGGCGGCCTCGGCCTGACCCACGGCGCGCTCCACCGCGTCCTCGGAGGCGAGATTCTGTTGCTGGAGTTTGAGCAGGCGGTCGGCCTCGCGGCGCGCGACGCCGGCGTTGACGCAGGTCTCCGTGGCGCGCGCGGCGATTTCGTCGGCCTGGCGCTCGGCGAGCTGCACTTGCGCGGTCAGGTCGCTGTTCCACAGCTCTAACAATAATTGGCCGGCCTTGACGTGGTCGCCGCGTTTGATGGGCAGATTGGCGATGACGCCGCCGCTGGCCGGGGAGAGCTTGGCGCGGCGGCAGGCCTTGACGGTACCGGCGCGGGTGTTGGCGACGGTGGCCTGCACCTCGCCGGTTTCCACGGCCTGCAACCGCACCAGAACCGGCGTAGGTTGCGACCAGTACCAGCCCAATCCGGCGCCGATGGCGAGCAGGATGCCGATGATGATCAGACGCCGCAGGTGGTGTTTCACAGGATGTCTCCGCAGATTCAGTGGCGAGTGGCAAGGGCGTAGCGTGCGCTGTGCGCACGGAATATTTCCTATAAACCCACAATCCTACGTGCGCATGGCGCACGCTACAAAACTGTGGCATGAAGCTTCGCGGGCATGGCCCGTTCCTAGGCAATGAAATAATGATAGGCGGCGGCTGCTATTACTGCCAGTAACAACAGTGACCATAGCCAACGCCGCGATGCACGCTTCGAAGCGGCTTGCGGCGCCGGTTCCACCGCGGCGATTTCTTCCACCTCGCGAGTGGCGACGGGTTTTTTCTTGATGCCCTCCCGGTCTAACGTGGCCATGCTCAGGTCGTGGTAGCGTTGCAGCAGGGGGAGGAGTGCCGAGGCGCCTTGGCCGTCTATTTCACGCCAGGCTTTACCGGCCTGCCAGCCTTGGTTGTAGATGTTTTCGATGAGCACGTAGCGTGTGTAAAGACGTGCGTTGGACTCCACCAGCCCGGCGGCATTGCGCTCCGGCAGGCCGAAGGTGTGGGTGAGGTAGCGGTGCAGCGCGGGCAGATAGACCGACTTGGGCAGGCGATCCCGGCTCGCCAGTTGAATGGCGGCACCGGTGAAAAAGGCCGTGGCCACCATGAGGTGCGCGGTGATCTGCGGAATGTCGCTAGCATTGATGCCTTTAAGCTGGTCCTTGCCGAATCGGCTCAGAGTGTCGAAGAGTTCCTCGGTCGCCGCGCGTCCGGTCATTCGCTTGCTAGAATGTTGGCCTTCATCGCGGGCTGCTTCAGTTGCTCCACGAACCATTTGAGCGCAAGGCCCTTGTGCTCGCTGCGCCAGGCGGTGACCAGCGGGACGCGGTGAGCGTTGTTTTCCACTTGTTTCATCACGAGACGGCCCGCGACGAGGTCTGTCTGAATCCAAGTGAGCGGCAGGTAACCTACCCCCAGCCCGCGACGTTGCGCGTCCAGTTTGTTTTCCATGTCGGCGACGGTGAGAACCTCCTGGCCGGTGAGCAGTCCCGCGGTGCGCGGGGCCAGATTGCGCGAGGTGTCGGCCACGGCCACGGCGCGATGTTTAAGGAGGACGGCACTGGGAATCGGTTCCTGCGCATCGGCGAGCGGATGCGACGGCGCCACTGCAAACACGATCTCGACATCGCCCAAGGATTCGGTGACATAACCGCCGCCGGCGGGCGCCTCGCCGGGACCGCCGATGATGAGATCGGCGCGCCCGGTGACCAACGCATCCCACGTGCCGCCCAACACTTCGCGTGAGATTCGCAGGCGGGTGGTGCCGCCGTTGTCGGCGTAAAAGGCCTCTAGCAAGGGCAGAACGTTGCGCATGTGGATGATGGTGTCCACGGCGATGCGCAGTTCCGCCTCCCAGCCGGTGGCGACGCGCTTGACGTGATGTTCCAGATGTTGCGCGGCCTGCAACAACTGCCGGCCCTCGTCGAGCAGTTCCTTGCCCGCCGCGGTGAGCACGGCGCGATGGCCGCGGCGGTCAAAAATGACGACGTCGAGATCTTGTTCCAGTTTCTGCACGGTGTAACTGACCGCGGAGGGGACGCGATGCAGTTCGTCGGCGGCGGCGGCGAAACTGCCGCGGCGGTCGATGGCGTCGAGTACGGTGAGTGCGTCGAGGGTAAGACTCATAGGATGAACGTTCAACTAACTTGAATGAGTTGGTCAGAATCTTCCGCTTTCCATCCCCGCCGGGTCAACTTTATGTTGAGCACTCGCAGGGATACGACACGGGAGGTCGCTATGTGTTTTGTCAGACAAGCGAGGGAACGTGGTCGCAGCAATACGCCGTGGCTCGACAGCCGCCACAGCTTTTCCTTCGCCGATTATGTGGATCACTCGCGCATGGGTTTTTCCGCATTGCGCGTCATCAACGAAGACCATGTGGCGCCGGGCGCGGGTTTCCCGATGCACGGGCACCGCGACATGGAAATCATCAGCTATGTGTTAGATGGCGCGCTGGAACACCGGGACGATTTGGGCAATGGTTCCATCCTCCGCGCCGGCGACGTGCAACGCATGAGCGCGGGCACCGGCGTCCATCACAGCGAGTTCAACGCCTCCAACACCCAGCCCCTGATGTTTTTGCAGATATGGATATTGCCGGCCCAAGCGGGAATTGCGCCGGGCTATGAACAGTTATCCCTCTTCACCGACGGCGGGCGGAATGAATTGCACCTCGCGGTGTCGCCCGATGGTCGTCAAGGCTCGCTCATGATCCATCAAGACGCCTGCCTCTACATCGGTCGCCTGTCCCGCGGCGCGGTGGCGACGCAGGGCTTCGAGCCCGGCCGGCGCGGCTATCTGCACCTGGCCCGCGGCGAGGTGAAAGTGAACGGCCAACTGCTGCACGGCGGCGATGCCATGACATTGGAAGGCGAGCCGGCGGTGATCGTCGATGCCGTATCGGACAGCGAGGTGTTGCTGTTCGATTTGCCTTGAATAGTCATTAGGAGCGAGTGGCTCGCGGCTAGCGGTTAGGAGTGGAAACCAGGTAAAACGACGAACGTGCCTGATTTTCGGTAGCGTAAAAAAAGAACTCTATGTCGCCATGTGGGTTTGGCGTCTCGACGATTACGCCATAACCGGCTGGGGCCGCTCAGCGCAGCTTGCGCACCTTGAAGCGGCGGCCTTTGATCTTGCCTTCGGTCAAGCAGGCAAGCGCCTGGTTGGCCATAGCGCGCTTGATGGCCACGTAGGCGATGAAGTCAAACACGTCGATCTTGCCGACGGCGTCGCCGGGGATGCCGCCCTCGCCGGTGAGCGCGCCGAGGATGTCGCCGGGGCGGACCTTGTTTTTGCGGCCGCCGTCGATGGTGAGTGTGATCATCGGCGGTTGCAGCGCGAAGCCCGCGCCACCATCCAGTGTGGCGGCCTTTTCGATCTTCACCGGACTGTGCTGGTAATTCTCGATGGCATTGACGCGATAGGCCTCGGCGGGCGTGAACAAACTGAGCGCCAGCCCCTCCTTGCCGGCGCGGCCGGTGCGGCCGATGCGGTGAATGTGCACTTCCGGGTCGCGGGATAACTCGAAGTTGATGACCGCCTGCAGGTCTTTGATGTCCAGTCCACGGGCGGCGACATCGGTGGCGGCGAGGATGGAGCAGCTTTTATTGGCGAACAGCGCCAGCACCTGGTCGCGATCTCTTTGCTCCAGGTCGCCGTGCAACGCCAGGGCGTGAAAACCCCGCTGCTGCAAGTCATCGGCCACTTCCTGGCATTGTTGTTTGGTGTTGCAGAACACCACGCTGGATTCGGGTTGGTAATGGGCGAGCAGTGCGGCCAGCGTTTGGGTTCTTTGCTCTTTCGCGACTTCGTAAAAGTGTTGCTTGATCATGCCGTCGCTGTGAATGGCGTCGACGCTGATCTCGACAGGCTGGCGCTGAAACGCGGCGCTCAACTGTTTGATGGCGTCGGGATACGTGGCGGAGAACAGCAGGGTCTGCCGTTGCTCCGGCGTGGCCGCGATGATGGCGGCGATGTCGTCGTAGAAGCCCATGTCCAGCATCCGGTCGGCCTCGTCCAGCACCAAGGTCCGCACATGGTCGAGGTTGAGCGTGCCCTTGCCGAGATGTTTCAAAATGCGCCCCGGCGTCCCGACCACGATATGCGCGCCATATTCCAGCGAACCCACCTGCGGACCCAGCGGCGTGCCGCCGCACAGGGTGAGCAACTTGATGTTAGCGGTGGCGCGGGCCAGTCGTCGTATCTCCTTGCCGACCTGATCGGCCAACTCGCGGGTGGGACACAGCACCAAGGCCTGCACCTTGAATTGACCGGCATCGAGTGTGTGCAACAGTCCGATGCCGAATGCCGCCGTCTTGCCGCTGCCGGTCTTGGCCTGGGCGATGAGGTCCTTGCCGGCCAGCATCTGCGGTAGGCTGGCGGACTGGATGGGGGTCATCTGGCGGTAGTCCAGCGAGTCGAGATTGGCCAGCATGGCCGGCGCGAGCGGTAAGGTCGAAAATTTGTTCACGGAAAGGTCTTCTTTCTGAGGGGATGGCGGGGTCTTCAGCCGGGGGGCGCATGATAACAGATCGGCGGGGTGCTACCCTGTCGGGCCGATACTATCGATTGTCTTAGAACTGACCGAGAACCCAACAGATGGCCGTGACCCCGTGGAAATTGCTCGACAGCGCACCGGTGCCCGGTAACGGCGGCGAGCTGCGTCTGTTGCAGCGCGGCGATGAATTTACCATCGTCATTGCCGGCCGCGGTGAACTGATGAGCAGTCGTGCCCATGGCTCCGAAGATGCGCTGGCCGAGCTGGCCTGTACACGGATTGCTAAGTTACCTCAGCCGCGGATTCTGATCGGTGGCCTGGGCATGGGCTATACCCTGGCAGCGGCGCTGCGACATCTCGGCCCAACTGCCCAGGTGGTCGTCGCCGAACTGGTGCCGGCGGTCATCGAATGGAATCGTGGACCGCTCGCGACCTGCGCGGGCCATCCCCTGGATGATGCGCGGGCCACGGTGCGCGAAGGTGATGTCGCGAGGATTTTGCAGACGGAGCAAAACGCCTTCGACGCCATTCTGCTGGACGTGGATAACGGCCCCGAGGGCCTGACGCACAAACACAACGATTGGCTCTATTCCATCACCGGGCTGACGGCCGCTTACACCGCGCTACGAGCGGGGGGCATCCTCGCCGTGTGGTCCGCCGGGCCGGACCGCGACTTCACCGAACGCCTGCGCAAGGTGGGCTTCGCGGTGGAGGAGCTTCGCGTGCGGGCGCACGGTTCGCACAAGAAGGCGCGGCACGTGATCTGGATTGGCGGACGTGGCGCGTAGCACGCAGCACTGGGGAATGGTTAGGGAAGCTCTGAATAATTCTGTTTGCCGTTATTTCGGCGCAAGCCGGAATCCATAACTTATTAACCCGGCGGCGGCACATCCCTGTGCCGCGCTATTAACCCGGTGATATTCATCGCCGGGTTAATAATCAGAGGTTCCTTAGACGGTGCCGAATTTGGTTTCCACTTGAATGCCGATTTCCTTCAGCATGGGCGTGGGCAGGATGCCGCCGGCGCTGACGATGACGGCGTCGTTGGGGATGTCGATGACTTTTCCGTCCTGCTCCAGTGTCACGCCGTCTTCGCGGATTTCCTTGACGGTGGATTTGAGCAGCACGCGCAGCGTGCCGGCGGCCTCGGCGTCCTGCACGCGCTGGCGATTTTTTTCCTTGGCGCGGGAGAAGGCGTCGCTGCGATAGGAGAGGGTGACGTGGCTGCCGGGTTGTTCGGCGATGCTGGTGGCGGCCTCCATGGCGCTGTCGCCGCCGCCGACGACGAGGACTTTCTGTCCGCGATATTGTTCCGGGTCGATGAGGCGATAGACCACCTTGGACATTTCCTCGCCGGGCGCGCCGAGTTTGCGCGGCGTGCCGCGGCGGCCGATGGTGAGCAGCACATTGCTGGTTAGATATTCCGCCTTGCTGGTTTTGACCGTGAAGCCGTTGCCGTTGGGCGTGATGGATTCCATGCGCTCGCCGCAGTTCACTTTGAGTCCGGTGTCAGCCACCACCTTCTCCCAGAATGCCATGAGCGATTCCTTGGTGGTTTCGCGCAGCTTAACCTTGCCGACGAGGGGCAACTCGGCGGCCTGGGTCATGACGATCTTGCCGCGCGGGTAGTGAGAGACAGTGCCGCCGAGGCTCTCTTGCTCCACGGTGACGAAGCGCAGTTTGTGCTTCAACGCGCCGAGCGAGGCGGACAATCCCGAGGGGCCTGCGCCGACGATGACGACGTCCAACATGTTGCCGCTCGCGCGCGGCTTCTTGCGGATGGACTCCATGGCCTGCCGGCCTTGCTCGATGGCGTTGCGGATCAGGCCCATGCCGCCGAGTTCACCGGCGATGAAAATGCCGGGCACGTTGGTCTCGAAACTGGGGTCGATTGTGGGGATATCGACGCCGCGTTTTTCGGTGCCGAACACCAGAGTGATGGCGTCCACCGGGCAGGCGCGGGCGCAGGCGCCGTGGCCGATGCAGTGCGTGGGATTTATCAGCTCCACCTTGTCACCGATGATGGCCAGGATATCGCCCTCCGGGCAGGCCTTCGCGCAGGCGTTGCAGGCGATGCACATGTCGCGGTTGATGGACGGATGCAGCGAGGCCGGTTCCGTGAGTCCCGCCTGGACGTTTTCCTGCAATATCGCGCTGTGTTTGCGGCTGGCCTTACGTACCCGCGATTTGCGCCACAACCATATCAGGGCGAGGGGCATGAGATAGATGAGCAGGATGAAATATTGATCGAGACTCGAACTAAGATTTTTGAATTCCATAAGATAGTCGTGGTTTGTTATGCAGGAACCTAACTCGGCGGGTTCGCGTTTGTTTAAAGTGAGTTTATCTTTCCGTAGCGGACGATTTTGTGATGGACTCTGCCGATTCAGTCCTTAAAATACGGGTCCGTTCGCCGATGTATGTGACGGACGCAGCATAAATCAGCAACCTGTCGAAAGCCAACGTAGGGAAAAACCCTGGCAACAGTCATGTCGAGCACGATCCTGGATACTCCATTAACGGGTTTGGGCGGCAGTACGGATACCAACTCCGACGCCGCTCCCGATAACAAAAGCCTCAATCGCCTAGCGCGCCGCGGCGAAT
>Ga0299912_10002379_pt1 | contig 15378 bp, 16 predicted proteins | sample RVTome_2_FD_207667 | JGI IMG/M metagenome (GOLD analysis project Ga0299912, IMG submission 207667) | Soil microbial communities from uranium-contaminated site in the Upper Colorado River Basin, Wyoming, United States - RVT95D214 (version 2) ... | reverse complement strand
AGACGAAGGCTCCCTTTACCCCGTTAGAAAGCCCCGCTGCTCGCAGCGGGGATGACGGCTGTTCCTTTTTCAGCGAACACGGGGTTTAATGCCCCGTGTGAGCCTTCCCGTTAGAAAGCAGAAGACTTTCTAACGGGGTTTACTTAATCCGCTTAAGTCTTTGAGCAAAATCATCCTGCAGAGTTCGCGTCATCAGTAAACCCCGCACCCGGTCTTAAAACACGGGGTTTTCTTTGAGGCAAATATTTTGATACACCCCCATGTCCCCGTTCTTCAGAGCGGGGATATAGGGATGCAAGGTAAATGTCGTCCCCTTTTATTATGTCCTCTCCAATTTAAGCCGTTTTTTTCTGAACCTGACTCTTAGCCTGGGTGATGGCTTCGTCCTCTTTCTGGACATCTTCCAAAGTCCTAGGTTTCAATTTCTCTGGCATGGGCTCTAAGCCATATTTCCATTTTAAGAACTCGATTCCCGTTTTGGGATACAGGGCATAAATGAGTGTGTCACAAACATTCTTCGCAAGTCCTTCTGTTTCTTTCTTCGCTTTCTCCATTTCGGGTTCAATCAAATCCGCAGGGCGACACGTGATCGGTTCCTTTCCCCTCTTATAGTTTTTCAATACCAATTTCTTTATTTCATCTGAGATGGGTACCGGCGGTCTTCCATAAAGGCCATAGACATAATCTTGCGTCTCCAAAGAGACCATCTTGTATCGACCGAAGAGAACATTGAGCACTGCCTGGACCCCTACGATCTGAGAAGTAGGCGTCACCAGAGGGGGATAGCCCAAATCCTTCCTGGTCTGTGGGAGCTCGGCATAGACCTCGTCAATTCGGTGGAGGGCGTTTTGTTGTTTGAGCTGACTCACCATGTTTGAAATCATCCCTCCAGGAATCTGATGCCTGAGCACCCCTGTATCAATCACGGCCATTCTTGTCGTATCCAAAAAATCTCGATACTTCGGGGCTACGGATTCCAGATACTCTCCAAGTTTCAAAAGTTTTCCAAGATCAAGCTTAGAGTCCCAAGGTGTTCCTTCGAGAGCAACAACGATCGGTTCCGCTGCTGGTTGTGAAGAGCGAAGAGCAAAAGGAGCCAATGCTGTATCAATGATATCCACTCCCGCCTCGATGGCTTTAAGATAAGTCATCGACCCCATCCCACTCGTATAATGGGTATGAAGCTGAATGGGTATCTTTATTGTCTTTTTGAGGGTTTTAATCAGCTCATAAGCATCATAAGGAGCTAATAGCCCCCCCATATCCTTGATGCAAAGCGAATCCGCCCCCATGTCTTGGAGGATCTTCGCCTTTTCAAGGTAATAGTTGATATTATAGACGGGTCCTCCCATCCTTCTTTCAGTAAGGGAATAACAGATGGTTCCCTGGGTATGCTTTCCCATTCTTTTGATGGCCTTGAAAGCAGTTTCAAAATTTCGCTCATCATTCACTGCATCGAAGCAGCGGAAGATGTCGATTCCCACTTCTGCCGATTTCTCGACAAAAACCTCTACAAGATCATCTGGATGGTTGCGATAGGCAACCAGATTCTGTCCCCGAAGAAGCATCATGAAGGGAGTTTTTGGCATCAATTTCTTTAAAACCCTCACTCTGTCCCAAGGATCCTCACCTAAGAATCGATGGGTCACATCGAAGGTTGCACCTCCCCAAACCTCAACAGAATGGAATCCCACTTTGTCCAACTCCCCTGCAATCGGGATCATATCTTCAGTCCTTACCCTGGTGGCCAGGGTTGACTGGTGTCCATCCCTCAATGTGGTATCTGTAATCTTGATCGGTTTTTTTTCAATCTTCTCCATCCTTTCCATTTCCAGTCCTCCTTGTCGGCCAGTGTTAAGAACTAAACGTAATCTACTTGCGACATGATCTATGAATCTGTTAACATATTTGGGAATTTTTTTCAAACCAGAACTTTTACATTTTTTTTAATCAATTTTGCTTGACAAAGAAAATTTATTATATATATTAATCTGTTTAAATTTGTTTATTGACCGCAAGGGTGCTTAGATTTCTTGGATTTTCAGCGAGTCATCAGCTTCGTCAATGACGAAGGGGGCGTCGCTATCCGCTGACTGCGGGCACGGAAAAAATTTGTGCAATAGGCGGCAAGTGGTGTCGCACTGAAAGAAAGCGATTTTTGAAAGGTGATCTTTGATTCGTTTTATGCTAATAAATTGCAAACGAGACATACCTGAAATGATGTGCAACGCTACTGGAATGGAAATGAGATGCTTACGTTGAGATTGGATGAAATTCCCGAGGAGGGTCTGAATCTAAAGTGGACAGAGGAACGGGCTTCCTTGTTAGCCTATTTGAAAACCTTGTCACAAGTCGACTTCGACTTGGAAAGCCCGCTCCTTTCGGAGGCAAAAATCTGGAAGGCTGCCCAGTCCGTCTTAGTAAAGGGAAAGGTTCAGACTGCTCTTCGATTGCAGTGTGTGAGGTGTTTGAAAGAATTCTCATACCCTCTCTCTTCGACCTTCGAGCTTACGCTTCACCCTTTGAAGGAGGCCCCTTCTGCAGAGGAGACTGAATTGGGGGAGCAGGAGATGGAATCGAGTTTCTTCGAGGGAGGGGAAATTCACCTCTCTGAGATCGTCTGCGAACAGATTTTTTTGGAGATCCCTGTTCAACCCCTCTGTCAAGAGGGCTGTAAAGGACTTTGCTCAGTCTGTGGAACAGATCTTAATCTTTCCTCCTGCAAATGCGTGAGAGAGGAATTTGCTTCAGGTTTCTCTGTGCTTCAGAAGTTGAAGCTTGACTAAACACACACCCCCGCCCTCACCCTCCCCCCTTGAGGGGGAGGGAGGATTGGGGGGAGATGAGAAAGGATGGTCCAAATGGGAGTTCCAAAGCGCAGAACGTCACCGTCAAGAAGGGATCAACGACGGGCCCATAAGAAATTGAATCCCCCCAACTTCACTTTATGTCCCCAATGTCACGAACCTTTGCTGTCTCACCACGTCTGTCGGCATTGCGGGAGCTACAAAGGGAGGGAGGTCATCGCAGTAGAAGAGGAGAAATGAACCCCATTAGAGAGGACGGGACCCGTTAGAAATAAGTCTCCCTGAGCGGATGCCGCTGACCCCTCGGGGGGAATAGATTTCCAATGGGATTTACCCCGTTAGAAAGCCCCGCTGCTCGCAGCGGGGATGACGGCTGTTCCTTTTTCAGCGAACACGGGGTTTAATGCCCCGTGTGAGCCTTCCCGTTAGAAAGTAGAAGACTTTCTAACGGGGTTTACTTAAATTTCTAACAGGTCGGGGCTTTAACCCTGCCCTTTCTGTAAGGAATTGCCGCCACCATAGAGGGCCTTCTGGCCCGGAGGGAAGCTTTATTAATGTCATCCCCGGCATCAACGGCAGGGCTTTCTAACGGGGTGAATCTTTAAGAGGAAGATAAGGGAAAGGGCGAGATGAAGATTGCGGTCGATGCTATGGGAGGGGATTTTGCCCCTCACGCTATCGTGGAAGGAGCCTTCTGGGCTTCTAAAAGATACGGGATAAAAGTCGTCTTGGTCGGGGATGAAGATCGGGTGAGTAAGGAACTGTCCAAATATCCCACTTCGAAACTCCCCATCTACATCCACCACGCTTCGCATGTGGTGGCCATGCATGACTCGCCTTCCGTTGTTCTTCGGAGGATGAAAGATACCTCCATCAAGGTTGCCCTCGATTTGGCAAAAGAAGGACAGGTGAATGGGGTGGTCTCCGCAGGGAATTCAGGAGCGGCGATGGCTCTGGCAATGTATATCTTCAAAAAATTGGAGGGGGTGGACCGGCCTGCCATTGTCACCATTCATCCAACCCTAAAGGGCTCTACTGTCCTCACCGACTCCGGTGGCAACGTGGATTGCAAACCCTTCCATCTTGTCCAATTTGCTATTATGGGGGATGCCTATGCAAAATATATCCTGGGTAAGGAAGAGCCTCGGATTGGCCTTTTGAGCAATGGCGAAGAGGAGGGGAAGGGGAACGAACTGACACGGGAGGTCCACGACCTTCTATTGCAGACCGATATGAACTATATCGGCTATGTGGAAGGACGGGATCTCAATAGCGGTTCCGTGGATGTCATCGTGTGCGATGGGTTCGTTGGAAATGTCGCCTTAAAGACGGCCGAAGGGCTTTGGGAGACCATCCATGCTATTCTCAAGTGGGAGGCCCAGGATAATCTCAGGGCAAAGGTGGCCTATTTCTTAATGGGAAGGGCGATCAAGCGTTTAGAGAAGAAATTGGACTACGATGAAATCGGGGGAGCCCCCCTCTTAGGAGTGGATGGCAATTGTGTCATCTGTCACGGTGCTTCAAGTGCCAAAGCCATCATGAATGCCATCCGTTTGGCTTCGAACCTGGCCAAGCACAAACTGAATGAACATCTGATCCAAGAGATAGTGGAGAAGCAAGAACTCCTTCGCTTGGGGCAAAAGCGGCCTGAGAAGACAGGAGAGACGATAAAGTCGATCTATTAATTCTGTAAAGAATGGATGGGAGGGATTGGTATTGGACTATTTTCTAACGCCCGAGCAGGTGATGATTCGAGATCTGGCCCGAAAAATTGCAGTGGAGAAGGCGGCACCCGTTCGAGCGGAATTGGACGAGAAGGAAGAGTTTCCATGGGAGATTGTTAAAATCAGCGCGGAAGCGGGTCTCATGGGTGTCTCCATGCCAGAAGAGTACGAGGGCTTTGGAGGAGGTATCTTAGAATATTGTTTGGTAGCAGAGGAATTGAGCCGTGTCTGTCTCGGGATCGCAACCAGTATCGTAGCGAGTGGCTTGGGCGCTATGCCCATCCTGTTTTTTGGGAATCCTGTACAGAAGAAAAAATATCTGCCTGATATTGCAAAAGGGAAAAAGTTAGCTGCTTTTGGGTTGACCGAGGCGGATGCGGGAAGTGATGCGGGTGCCATACGAACGACTGCTACCCGAAAGGGAGAGGGGTATGTTTTGAATGGAACCAAGCAGTGGATCACCAACGGAGGAGAGGCAGAAATCTACTCGATCATTGCGATGACGGATCGATCAAAGGGTCCAAGAGGAGCGAGCGCTCTCATTGTAGAGAAGGGAGCGCAAGGTTTCGAATTTGGGAAGAAGGAGAAGAAGATGGGCATCCGGGCCTCTGCCACCCGGGAGCTGATCTTCCGCGATTGCTATGTGCCAAAAGAAAACCTGATTGGGAAAGAGGGAATGGGATTCATCGTTACCATGAGGACGTTCGATCGGACCCGGCCTGGAGTGGGAGCTCAAGGGGTGGGATTGGCCCAAGGGGCTCTCGATGAAGCGGTGCGTTATGCGAGAGAGCGCGAGCAGTTTGGAAAGAAGATCATCTCCTTCCAGGCGATTCAACACATGTTGGCTGATATGGCAACTCAGGTGGAAGCGGCGAGAGCCCTCGTCTACGCGATTGCCCGTTACATCGACCAGTCAGAAAACCCAAAGGAGATTTCGAAGGTCTCCGGGATGGCTAAGGTATTCGCGAGCGATGTGGCGATGAAGGTGACGACCGATGCCGTCCAGATCTTCGGCGGCTATGGATACATGAGAGAGTATCCTGTTGAGAAGATGATGCGGGATGCAAAAATCCTTCAGATTTATGAGGGGACGAATCAGATTCAAAGGAATATCATCGGTTTGGAATTGAGCAAGGAATACGCTGGAAAAAAATAGCGTGGATTTTTTGCTTGGGGGAAGGATTGAAACTGACAGGTAAGGTAGCTTTGGTGACCGGAGCGGCCCAAGGGATCGGGAGAGCGATCGCCCTCCTTCTCGCCCAAAATGGCGCCGACATTGTTGCCTCGGATATCAACTTGGAGAAAGCCGAGGAGACGGCAAGGGAGATCGAAGGGACTGGCCAAAGAGCCATGACGATCAGAGTGGATGTTGCCAATTCAGAAGAGGTGGAGCGAATGGTTCAAACCATTCTTGAGAGGTTCGGACATATCGACATCCTGGTTAACAATGCTGGGATCGCTCGGGACAGATTGATCCTCAGGATGACGGAAGAGGATTGGGATGCGGTTCTCGGCGTGAATCTGAAGGGGACGTTCAACTGTACCAAGGCCGTTGTTAGACACATGTCGAAACAGAGAAGTGGGAAGATTGTCAGCATCGCCTCAGTGGTGGGAGAGATGGGGAATGCAGGACAGGCGAACTATTCCGCTTCGAAGGCAGGGGTGATTGGTTTTACCAAGACGATTGCGCGCGAGTTTGCCCAGAGAGGGATCAATGTCAATGCGATCGCTCCCGGGTATATTGAGACCCCGATGACCGATGCCCTTCCTGAAAAGGCGAAAGAGGAATTGAGGCGGCTCATTCCCATGGATCGCTTGGGCCGGCCCGAGGATGTCGCTGAGGCCGTGCTTTTCCTCGTTTCTGAAGCCTCAAGCTATATTACCGGACAGGTTTTGAATGTGAATGGCGGCATCTATATGTAGCGTCATTTTAAACCCTGTGAGAGCGTGAGGTGTAAGCCGTAAGTGGTTTTACATTTAACCCCTAACGCCTTGCTCCTTACGAATGATAATTTCGCTCTCTGGATTTAAGATTTGTGATAAGGTACATTCTTTAGAACACGCTATGCTGAACTTAAGGAGGTGATTTCATGTCCATTGAGAAGAGGGTCAAGGAGATTATTGTAGAACAATTGGGCGTCAACGAAAGTGAGGTGACCCCCGAGGCCAAATTCGTCGACGACTTGGGAGCCGATTCTCTCGACCTGGTAGAACTGGTCATGGCTTTGGAGGAGGAATATAATCTGGAGATCTCCGACGAGGATGCAGAGAAGATCTTGACCGTTGGCGATGCCATTGAATACATCCAAGCCCACGCTGCTCAGTGATGGATGGGGTTTCATTTATCCTTGCCTGTCGGTAGGGGCTCGAAGGAGGTAAGTTCTTTTGCGGAGACGAGTTGTCATCACAGGGGTGGGGCTGGTTATCCCTACCGGGATTGGAGTTGAAACGGCATGGAAGAATGCCTGTGAAGGAAAGTCAGGCATTGGGCCCTTGACGCGGTTTGATACGGACGGGTTTGAGACGAAGATTGCCGGTGAGGTGAAGGGGTTCAACCCAGAATTATTCATCGAGAAGAAAGAGATCAAAAAAATGGATCTCTTCGTCCAGTATGCGTTGGCCGCTGCGAAAGAGGCATTGGACGATGCCCAATTGAGAATCACACCGGAGAACTGTGAGCAAATCGGTGTGATCGTAGGCACAGGGTTGGGGGGACTTCCCACCCTTGAGAAATATCACCAAATCCTTATGGAAAAGGGGCCGAGTCGGATCAGTCCCTTCTTCATACCGATGCTTATTGCTAATCTCGCCTCCGGCCAAATTGCTATCCATTTCGGTCCCAAGGGACCCAACACCTGTTTGGTGACAGCTTGTGCCACAGGTGGCCATTGTATCGGTGATGCCTTTCGCGCCATTGTCTACGGGGATGCAGAAGCGATCATTGCCGGTGGAACAGAGGCTAATATCTCTCCACTCACCGTCAGTGGGTTCAATGCGATGAAGGCCCTTTCCACCCGAAATGACGAGCCAGAGAAGGCGTGTCGGCCTTTTGAAAAAAACCGAGATGGGTTTGTGGTGGCTGAAGGCTCGGGCATTCTCATTTTGGAAGAGTTGGAATTTGCATTGAAGCGAAGCGCAAAGATCCACGGCGAGCTCGTAGGCTATGGTTATACGGGTGATGCTTATCATATTACCGCTCCATCTCCGGACGGTGATGGCGCGGCAAGATGTATGCGGATGGCCCTCAAAGACGCTGGATTGAGACCTGAGGATATCGATTATATCAATGCTCATGGAACCTCCACCCCCCTCAACGACCTGACAGAGACTCTGGCGATAAAAAGGGTCTTTGGAGAATATGCCAAGAAGATACCGATCAGTGCAACCAAATCGATGACCGGCCATCTCTTGGGCGGGGCGGGAAGCACGGAAGCCATCTTTACTCTTTTGGCGATTCGGGATGGAATCATCCCGCCGACCATCAACTATGAAGTGCCGGATCCAGAATGCGATCTCGATTATGTCCCTAACGTGGCAAGACGCCAATCCCTGAAGGTCGGAATGTCGAATGCTTTTGGATTTGGTGGAACGAATGCGACGCTTGTCTTCAAAAAATTCACTGAGTAAAAATATGCAGATTGGGTTGGCCTGTGATCATGGCGGCTTTGAACTCAAAGAGGAATTAAAAGCCTTCTTGAAATCGATGGGCGCCGAGCCTATCGATATGGGAACCTTCAATGAGGATTCGGTCGATTATCCAGACTTTGGTATCCGCGTCGCCGAGAAGATCTCCCGGGGAGAATTGGAGAAGGGGATTCTCATCTGTGGGACGGGCATCGGGATGTCGATCGTGGCGAATAAGTTTCGGGGAGTGAGGGCTGCCTTGGTCAACGATCTTTATTCTTCACGGTTCAGCCGGGAACATACCGATGCCAATATTCTGGTCATCGGTGGTCGAATTGTGGGAAGGGATCTCGCCAAAGAGATCGTCAGGGTATGGTTGGACACCCCCTTTGCTGGAGGTAGGCATAAAAGGCGCTTGGAGAAGATCGAGGCATTGGAAAAGGAGAAATTTAAAGGTTGAGGTTGAGGCTAAGGTTAAGAATAGAGGAAAGACCCAACCTCAAGTGCTAAAAGAGGATTCTCAGACTTAAAATTTGGATTTTGACATTTGGTCCCGCCTTGGCGGGATTGTAATTTGACATTGACTTCATACGTATTTGTCCCATCCTCTTAATGGCTTATCCTTGAAAGAAAAAGAGAGAAAAAAAGCTTCTTCCCGCAGACCTTCCTGGGAAGAGTATTTCATGGATATCACCCATCTCGTTGCCAAACGCTCAACTTGCCTGCGCAGACAAGTGGGTGCTGTTCTCGTCAAAGATAAAAAGATTTTGGCAACCGGTTACAATGGAGCTCCTTCTCGATTGGAACACTGCCTGGACATCGGTTGCCTTCGACAGAGAGATGGCATCCCTTCCGGGGAGCGGCATGAGCTCTGCCGCGGCCTTCATGCAGAACAGAATGCAATTATCCAGGCGGCTTACCATGGAGTGGGGATTCGTGGAGCCGCCCTCTATTGCACAAACCACCCCTGCATCATCTGTTCGAAGATGATCATCAATGCAGGAATTGAGAAGATTGTCTATGAGGAAGGCTATGCGGATGCTTTAGCCAAGGAAATGTTAGAAGAGTCAGGGATTGAAATAGAGAAATTTGATAGAAAGTCGAAGGTGGAGAGTGGAAAGTCGATATAAGAAAACCACGCTCACCTTCCTACTTTCCACAATGGAATTAAAATGAAATGTCCTTTCTGTAATCATTCTGAGAGTAAAGTGGTCGATTCCCGCCTCGGCAAGGATAAGGAGACGATTCGGCGGAGGAGGGAATGTTTTGGGTGCCAGAAACGGTTTACCACGAGTGAGAGGGCAGAGGATGCCCTCCCTCTGGTAGTCAAGAAAGATGGGAGAAGAGAAACTTTCAATCCCGTCAAAATCCTCAATGGGTTGAAAAAAGCCTGTGAGAAGAGGCCGATCAGCATTGATATGATCGAGAAGATCGTCAACCGCATCGAGGTCTATTTCCAGGAGAAGGGGGAGAGAGAGGTCAAGAGCTCCGAAATCGGAGAGAGGGTGATGGAGGAGCTCCATCGGTTGGACGGGGTTGCCTATGTGCGCTTCGCCTCTGTCTATCGACAGTTCAAAGATATCCAGGAGTTCATGGATGAGCTGAAGGACCTCCTTGGGAATAGGGAAGAGACCAAAAAGAAATAACCAAATTTCATGCACCAATTGCACCAATAAAAGGGACCTGTAGTCGCAGGCTTTAGCCTGCGGGGGAAAATCAACATTTTTATAATGGCGGGCTTTCAAGACACTGGATGCCTGCTTCCGCAGGAATCCAGAAGGTTTTATTATTAAATCGTCCAACTGAGGAGAAAGCGAATGTTATGGATGACGAACGTTGGATGAGAAGAGCGCTCCGGCTTGCGGAAAAAGGAAGAGGGAGGACTTCACCCAATCCTATGGTGGGTGCGGTTCTGGTGAAGGATGGTAAAGTGGTAGGAGAAGGATATCATGCCAAGGCAGGAGAGGATCATGCCGAGATCATCGCCCTGAGACGGGCAGGGGATGAAGCTCGGGGAGCTGCGCTCTATCTCAATCTGGAGCCCTGCACTCATTACGGGAAGACCCCTCCTTGTGCTCCAGCCGTGATCCGAGCTGGAGTGAAGAGGGTGGTCATCGGAATGGAGGATCCCAACCCTCTGGTAAAAAGAAAAGGGGTTGGGAGTCTGACAGGAGCTGGCATCGAAGTGAAAGTGGGGGTTGAGGAAAAAGAATGCCGAAGTTTGAACGAGGCCTTTTGCAAGTATATCTTGAAGAAAGACCCTTTCATTATTCTGAAGGTTGCTGCTACAATGGATGGTAAGATCGCAACCAGAGATGGCGGTTCGAAATGGATTTCCGGAGAGGACTCGAGACGTTTCGTCCACCGACTCAGAAACCAGGTAGACGGAGTCCTTGTCGGAATTGGCACGGTGCTGAAAGACGATCCTATGTTGACGGCCCGAGTCAGAGGGGGAAGGGATCCCTACCGCATCATTTTGGACAGTCGATTAAGGATTCCCGAAGAGGCGAAGGTGATCGAGATCTCTCCTGAAAAAACGATCATTGCCACGACAGAAGCAGCGCCCAAGGATAAGGTAGAGAGGTTGGAGAAGAAGAACGTCCGAGTCCTGGTCCTCGATTCTAAAGAAGGAAGAGTCAACTTAAAAAGCTGTCTCTCCAAGCTGGGAGAGATGGAGATGATGAGCCTTTTGGTGGAAGGAGGAAGCCAGATCAATGGTTCATTTTTAGATGAAGGCCTGATTGACAAACTTCTCCTCTTCCTCTCGCCGAAATTGATGGGTGATACTCAGGCATTGGAAATCTTTGGTGGAAAAGGAGTTGCAAGCCTCGAAGAGGCCATTGTTCTGAGAGAACTCAGAACAAAGCGGATGGGAGAAGACATCCTCATTGAAGGATATGTGAACCGAGAAGCGAATTTATGTTCACTGGAATCATAGAGAATAAAGGGAAGGTTCTAAGGGTGGAATCCCATGGCCAGGGGAAGAGGCTGACCTTGGAATTACCGGAAAATTTGACAGATGTGCAACCGGGTGATAGTATTAATATAAATGGTGCATGCCTGACGGTCGTTGAGAAGAAGGGACAGACGATCGGGCTTGATCTTTCCACTGAGACTCTTCAAAAGACAGTACTGGGGGACCTGAAAGAAGGGCATTTCGTCAATCTGGAAAGAGCCCTAAAACTGACCGATCGGCTGGGAGGTCACATTGTTACCGGGCATATAGATGGAATGGGGGTAATCGTAGAGAAAAGGAAGGAAACGGATTTCATTCATCTGAGGATACGAATACCAAAAGCTATATCCAGGTATGTTGTCCAGAAAGGGGCCATTGCTATTGATGGGATCAGCTTAACAGTCAACGAATGTCAAGAAGAGGAGGTTCAGTTGGCCCTGATTCCGTATACCATCGAAAAAACGACGTTGGTCGAAAAGAGGGTGGGAGACCGAGTCAATGTGGAGGCTGATATTTTGGGAAAATATGTGGAAAAGATGCTCGATCAAGGGGGGAGAAAGTCTAAAGAGATTGATCTCACCTTTTTAAAGGAGCATGGCTTCATGGAAGAATGAGGGAGTGAAATGGTAGAAAGAATTGAAGAAGCCCTAGATGATATTCGTCAAGGGAGGATGGTAATTTTGGTTGATGATGAAGACCGGGAGAATGAGGGCGACCTCGCATTGGCAGCAGAGAAGGTGACCCCAGAAGCCATTAACTTTATGGCCAAATGCGGAAGGGGATTGATCTGTCTCTCCTTAACAGAAGAGAGGCTCAATGAGCTTCGCCTTCCAATGATGGTCTCTGAGAACACCTCAAGATTTCAGACCGCCTTTACAGTCTCTATCGATGCACGCTGCGGGGTAACCACCGGCATCTCGGCAGCCGACCGGGCATGTACCATCTTGACCACAATCGATAACCAGACCAAACCCGAGGATTTGGTCTCACCTGGGCATATCTTTCCTTTAAGAGCAAGAGAGGGCGGGGTTCTCGTACGGACAGGTCAGACCGAAGGATCGGTTGATTTGGTAAGGCTTGCCGGGCTAAAGCCTGCGGCGGTGATCTGTGAGATCATGAGAGATGATGGGACCATGGCACGCATGCCCGATCTCCAAATCTTTGCGGAAAAGCATGGGTTAAAGATCGTTACGATCGCAGATCTGATAAAATATCGGCTTAGCAAAGAGTCATTAGTCCGTCGGATCGCCACTGCCAAACTTCCGACGAAATATGGGGGGTTGTTCACAGCCATCGCCTACGAAAACGATGTTGATTCATACCACCACATTGCTCTGGTCAAAGGAGAGATCGGGCCAGAGGACAAAGTCCTGGTGAGGATGCATTCTCAATGTCTGACCGGTGATGTGTTCGGGTCAAGACGATGTGACTGCGAGGAGCAGCTCCATACGGCGATGGCGATGGTGGAAAAAGAAGGGAAGGGTGTCATCGTCTATATGCGACAGGAGGGCAGAGGGATTGGGTTGGTGAACAAGCTGAAGGCCTACGGCCTTCAGGATTCAGGAAAGGACACAGTGGAGGCCAATGAGGCATTGGGCTTCAAAGCCGATATGAGGGACTATGGAATTGGGGCGCAGATTCTCGTCGACTTGGGCCTTCACAAAATTCGCTTGATGACAAACAACCCACGGAAGATTAAAGGCTTAGAAGGGTACGGAATTGAGGTGGTTGAGAGGATTCCCATCGAGACAAGACCTCACCAAGAAAACATCGAATATCTTAAGGTGAAGGCGAAGAAGATGGGCCACCTACTCACCATCAAACCAGGGGAATAGGCATTTCGTGTTGGTGAATCGTGTTAGTGGTTCGTGAACAAGAGAAGTTTAATTCACGAGTCACGAACAACGAAAGGAGGGGACAATGGTGAAGACCTTTGAAGGCAAGCTGATGGCGCAAGGACTCAAGTTCGGCATTGTATTGAGCCGTTTCAACAATTTCATCAACGAGCGACTTCTGGAGGGGGCATTGGATGCCCTGCGACGAAGTGGAGCAGAGGAAGGAGATTGCTCGATTGCTCGAGTTCCAGGGGCTTTTGAAATTCCTCTTGTTGCTAAGAAGATGGTCAAGAGTGGTCGATACGACGCGATCATCTGCCTGGGCTCTATTATCCGTGGGGCGACGCCCCATTTTGCCTATATCGCTGCTGAAGTCACCAAAGGGATTGCCAGCCTAACCCTGGAGAGTGAAGTCCCCATCTCCTTTGGGGTCCTGATCACCGATAGTATAGAACAGGCGATCGAAAGGGCAGGGACAAAGGCGGGCAATAAGGGTTTCGATGCGGCAATGTCGGCAATCGAAATGGCTCATCTCTTGAAGGAGATAGGAAAGGGATAAAGGGGAGTTTGGGGAAAAGAAGAAGATCGAGGGAGCTTGCCCTCCAGGTTCTTTACCAATTGGATATTACGAAACAGGACGCCATCAGAGCTATTGCTCAATCTCGAGATCATTTTTCTGAAAAAGAGGAGAGGGATGGGTTTGCAGAGCGGATTGTCCTTGGCGTTCTAGAGCACGGCCAGGAGATCGATCGGCTGATTGAGCAATATTCAGAAAACTGGCGGTTAGATCGTATGTCAATGATCGATCGGAATATCCTCCGCATGGCTCTCTTTGAACTCCTTTACTGCGAAGATATCCCTCCTAAAGTGACATTGGACGAAGCGATTGAGCTCGGCAAACGATATGGATCCGAAGACTCAGGGAGCTTCATCAATGGCATATTAGATCGAATCCAGAACGAAGTAGTTCGGAAACCCATCCAATGAAAATAGACTTTTGGTTAAGGTCAGGAAGCCGGTTTGGGTTAGGTTAAAGGGTTCAGGCTAACTTTTTTTAGACCAATGACATAACCCATTGACGAAACAAGCATCATTACCCTAACCTAATGACTATATTGACAAAACAATATGGATGTGATTCTCTCGACCGAAAGGGTCGATGTTCAGGAATGTGATCTGCTTGTCACCGGATTCTTCGAAGACGAGAGACCGCTCAAAGGATCGAATGGCTGGGTCGATTGGAGGCTTAATGGGTTGTTGTCCCGTTTTCTCATCGAAAAAAAAATGACCGGTGATTGGAAGGAAGTGACGTTAATCCCTTCCCAAGGGAGGATGGCTCCTCGAATGATCCTCCTCCTTGGTCTTGGGAGAGTAAAGGAATACAGTTATCTTCGCCTGCGAGAGATTTGCTCCTATCTATTGGAGACCCTCCAGAGACTCAAGACTTCAAATGTCTGCCTTTCCTTTCCCTATGAAGAGAGCTACAACGTGGATTGCGGTAAATTAGCGGAGGTCCTTATCGAAGGGATCGCGGACTGCTTAGATCTCGACCGATATCCATCGAATGAAGAATGGTTCAAAGGTCTTCGGCTTTTCTTTGCAGAGGGAGAAGAGCGCTTCTCCGAAATCCTTCTCGGGGTTCAAACGGCGAAATCGATTTTGGAAGGTCGACTCCAGATCAGGATTTTTGCCCCTTCAGAGGAGAGCCTGGGAGTTCCGGCAGAATGAGATCTCAAGGTCAACCTGTTTTCCTCAGAAGGAAAGTCTCTCCCTAAAATATTGGAGAGCCTTCTTCAAACCCTCGTGGCGGTTTACCTTGGGCTCCCATCCCAGCACCCTTTTAGCCTTCGTAATGTCGGGCTGCCTCACCTTCGGGTCGTTCAGAGGTAAAGGGTAAAAAACGATCCGGCTTTTACTCCCTGTTAAGCTTAAGATCTCTTTTGCGAAGTCGAGGATGGTGATCTCCTCAGGATTCCCTAAGTTGACAGGGTCCACCTCATCCAAATAGAGAAGCCTCTTGATCCCATCGACCAAGTCATCGACGAAACAGAAGCTACGGGTCTGGGTACCGCTGCCGTAAATCGTGAGGTCCTCTCCCTTCAACGCTTGAACCATAAAGTTGGGTAGAACCCTTCCATCGTCGAGCCGCATGCGGGGGCCGTAGGTATTGAAGATTCGTGCAATTCTCGTTTGGATACCATGGGTTCGGTGATAGGCCATCGTAATGGCCTCAGCAAACCGCTTCGCTTCATCATAGACCCCTCTCGGGGCAATAGGATCGACATTTCCAGGGTAGGACTCGGATTGAGGATGCTCCTTTGGGTCTCCGTAGACTTCAGACGTGGAGGCCAAAAGAAACCTTGCCTTTTTTTCTTTCGCTAACCCGAGAACCTTATGGGTTCCTAGTGAGCCCACCTTTAGTGTCTGAATCG
>Ga0299912_10002378_pt1 | contig 15380 bp, 15 predicted proteins | sample RVTome_2_FD_207667 | JGI IMG/M metagenome (GOLD analysis project Ga0299912, IMG submission 207667) | Soil microbial communities from uranium-contaminated site in the Upper Colorado River Basin, Wyoming, United States - RVT95D214 (version 2) ... | reverse complement strand
CATCAGCAGTGCAGAAGGAAATCTCTTGGCCCACGGGACAGCGACGATGATGATCGTCCCTGATCTGAAAGTCGAAGGACAAGACAACCTACCACCCAAACAGATCTGATTTTTTCAACTGAAGGTTCTATTGAAACTTGACCGATATCGGCTCTTCAAGTCCGTGTCTATTGCACCTACCTATCTTCAGATATTCCAAAGCCTAATAATCAACAATTACTGAGTGAAAGCGAGCATAAGGCTTTTGGAGTAATCGAATTTCTGCACCTGCGTTAGGGTGAATATATGTATATCATATCGCATCTTTTCCGAGGAGGGTGAAATAGCAGATAGATAGCCAAAATCGCAACCATTGGGCCGGCCCTTTTTATTAAGTCCATCTGCCCTTAACTGTGCTGAACGAGATTTGCCAACATAATCCCAAAGGTCGACGATTATGAATAAAAATGTTTAATAACAAAGGCGGGTTTGTTTCACTGCCTTCTTCAGTTCTGATAGAATTTGAGCCGAACCCTTATTGCTCGGCTTTTTTTCTCCATTGGGGGCGCGTCCGGTATTCTGCTCCCTTATAGCTTGCGGCCCAAACCCTCAATGCCTTCGCCAATGCCTTTAAATAACTTATCGACTTCTTCGGCGGCTGCCTTTACACCTTTCCTTGCGCCTTTAACGATCTTTTTGACGGCTTCGACGGACGCCTGCGCACCCTCTGTCAACTGGGTGCCAGACCACTTGGCCGCGCCCTCTAATCCCGCACCGGCCTTCTTAAGCGCATAGCTCGCATCCTTGCCCGATTTCTTTGCCTCGTCCGCGGTCTTATGCCAGGCCTTGGCAAGCTCGTGGTCCACCTTGGCAAAGGTTTTTTTCAGCTCGTCGCCCGACTTCACGGTGCCCTTCTTGACGCCTTGCCCGAGTTTGTCCAGATCATCGCCGGCTTTCTTCACTCCCTCTTTGGTGTCCTTGGCGACTTTGTCCGCCTCCTTCTTCACGTAAGCCGCTGCCTTGTGGATGTACTGGGCTGCCTTGTTTATGTCTCCCTTGACGAACGACTCGTGGGCTTTCGCCATGTTCTTGTCAGGCTCGTCCGTGATATCGCCAGGCGATGTCTGTGCGTAAACCACCGGAATGGCGGCCATCAATACAGCGATGATGAGCATGCTCAAGACTGAAAAATATTTCTTGGTCATCTGATTTCTCCTTTCATTAGTTATATGCCTAACGTCATTACGCCATAGTCATTTATGATAAGTCTAAATCATATTTAAATCAAGAACATAAATAGGAAGCTTTTTTCCACATCATTTTATCTTATTTAAAGATTGTATCGGAAAATGAGATTTGAAAATAATAACTTAAGGAAGAAGCAAACACACCGGCAATGAAGAATTTTAAACTCTAAACCGCGGATATCTTGGCAAGATCCATACCTTCCCAAAAGTTGTGATATGGAAGACATATCAAAACCTAAAATCAGATGAGGACTCTCCCGGATGCTCTGTGACTCAGAAAAAGAGCAGATACTTTCTGTGAATTACCGATTGTAATAGAGGATGCTTCGCTAAATTGTTCGGTTCTCGATTACAGGAAGAAAGCGGTAACTGAACGAGGGCAGTGTGGGAATGAACTTCGGGCTGCCAACCGCTTCATCACGATTTCACCTTTCCATGTTTTTAACTTGATCTTTCACCCCTCTTTCTTTTTTGAATTTCGATTTGTATCTTGCTTCTCTCTTTCCTATCATAAACATAAAGAGAGGGCGGAACATCCCATCCTAAAACCAGATGCCGTTTTATGATTGACTGAAAATTCTGCAACCCCACCATCCGTCCGATTGTCCGGATGGGCAGGCATTTCGTGAAATAGAGTTGATAAGCCTTTTCAACCCTTCTTGAGTGCAAACATCCAAACCTACCCCTCACCAACCCCTTTTCTCTTAGAATACGGAAATGGTAGAGATACTTTCCCCATTCCCTCTTTCTAATGCCCAATTCTTTTTTGATCGTATGCGAGGAAATAAACTCACAATGGGGTCGTTTCCCTATCTCGACCAACTTCGGGCATATTGGGCATTTCTCTATTTGATGCCCTTTTGGTTTCGGGGGCCGTTTGATCCCCCGTCTTATTTGGAAGGCTTGAATTGCCTGTTTGCTGACCCCGTATCTCTCCCCCAATTTCCAAAAGGGAATGATGGTTCTCTTTAAATCCCTCGTTAGTTCATCTTCCTTGCCCCGAAGGGTTTCATATTTACCCATACCTGTTCCCTCTTCTCGCCAATTTGCGGTGCGATGTGCCGGATTGGCGTTTGATTGTCCAACCAATGCGGAGCAACGCAGCGAGGACTTGACGGGCTCTGGTTGAAGGCCATGGACTCATGCTGAGACTGCAAACACTTCTTTGAGTTCTGGAATTTCTTCCCCATGTTCAAGTTTGTCAGCCAGGACTCGCAAGGCCAATGCTTCTGCCTTCGAAATAGCTTCATTCCGACTATCTCCGCACGCCATAACTCCGGGAAGTTCCGGAATTTCAGCAATCCAACGCCCACCATCTTCTCTCTCGATTCCGATCTTCATGTAGTCACCCTATCATATATACTATCTCACCCTGAAGGGACTTGCAATCCCGTTCTTTTTCTCTCGCCGAACGTCAGCCATCAGGCGCGCCATTTGGCGTCGTCTGCATGGCATGGTTGGCCTCTCTGTCGTTCTGAAGTTCCGTGATCACGCCTCGGACTTCATCACGCAATCTGGTCTTCACGTGCCTGGACCCCTGTCTTCCCGAAAAGCCCACTGAGGCGGTACTATCCGCCATTGCCGGTCCATCAAGGGACACAACGATGTTGACCGTACGGGTAAAGCAAACACCTCACCATGCTTTCTGTCAAGGGGTTCTTCTCGGTTGCTTCTGCAACTTCCCTTTTGCCTTTTGCTCCTGCTTGTTTATCTTTTGTTTCCGACCCTTGTCCTTATCCTTCTTGCCTTTGTCTCCCATTGCGTACCTCCTTTTCCCGTTTTTCCTCATCTTCTCGCCGCGAGGGCGCCGCTGCGTCGTCAGTTCTGTCCTTGCATCCTTTCATGAGTATTCTTGTATGGCCAACATTATTTTTTTATGTTGCTGCTATATTTTCCTAAAGATTAAGGCTAAGGATGCCTCTAAGGGTTTTATTTTGTTTTAAAATAGCCCAGCAACAAGGACTTTTTTCAAGAAAAGATTATTTTAAACAATATGATATTGAATCAGCATCATTTAAATAGGAATTATCCAATGGAGGTTGGAGGTTATCTCAAATGTTAATTTTCGGTTGTAATATACACCTTTTTTCGAATTTTTGGAAGTCCGGATTACAGAAAGTAGTCAACACTATATTTGATATTTTCTGTCACCTATAGTTTCAACTTTTTCAATGAGGAGGCGAACAACTACACAATCAAAACCCACGACTTGAAGATGCCCGAGATCTGGGCGCTAAAGACTGTCCGGGATTGGGAGATGCTTGGCCACAACGTGTTTTCAGGCAGGGTCATTCAATACGGGTCTGGGATTCCTTTTATCCTTTTGTCCCTCATTTCTTTACTTGAACTGGTGGAGGCAGAGAACCAAAAATTATTGACAATATCCTTTCTACCCGTTAACGTCTTTACATGGCCGCAGAATGAATATCAGCATAGTACCATAGATTCTTCTACCCATCAGCGGGAATGCTGTAAAATATCTATCAGAAAAGGAGAAACCATGAATCTCTTGCCATATCTTTTTTCCCCTATCAAGATAAAATCATTGGAGCTAACCAACCGGGTGGTCATGCCCCCCATGGGCACCCTTCTCGGAAATCCGGATGGCACCGTGAGCGAAGCGAACCTTGCTTACATCAAGCGCCGGGCCAGAGGAGGGCCTGGCTTGATCATCACCGAGATTACCTCTGTCCATCCAACCGGTTCTTTAAGAAATGAGCTGGGGGCCTATGATGACCGGTTTATCCCCGGCCTAAAAAAAATTGTCGAGGTAGTCCATGCTGCTGGCGGCAAGGTGGCCATGCAACTCCATCATTCTGGACGAGAAAACCTTGACCTTCTTAAAGAGGGAAAAGCTGTTGCTCCTTCAGCGGTCCCTTCCTTGGTTTATGGCCTAACGCCTCGGGAGATCACCCGCAATGAGATCCGAGAAATCATCGCCAGTTTTGGTGCTGCCGCCCGCCGGGCGATAGAGGCTGGCTTCGACGCCGTGGAGGTGCACGGCGCACACGGGTACTTGCTCACCCAGTTCTTATCCTCTCTCTCCAATAAGCGTGACGATGAATATGGGGGGAGCCTGATCAATCGCAGCCGGATCATGATCGAAGTATTGCAGGAGGTCCGCGAAGCGGTGGGCTATGATTTCCCCATCTCCTTGCGCCTTTCCGTGGAAGAATGCATTAAAGATGGTTACACATTCGAGGATATCCGGCCCATCTTACCCAATCTGGTTAAAGCCGGAGTGGACATACTACATGCCTCTCTCGGCACGCACGGAAGCCCGGGCGGCGTCACCAGCGCGCCTCCCGAGTACCCGCCGGGGTTCAATGTCTGGCGTGCCAAAAAGTTAAAAGAGGCAGTTGGTCTTCCGGTGATTGCCGTCGGGCGGTTCTCGGATCCTTCTTTGGCGAATGAAGTGATAGGCCGTGGGGAGGCAGACCTCGTGGCCTTCGGCCGCCAGTTTTTGGCTGATCCGGATTTTCTGATTAAAGCACGGGAGGGTCATCCCGAAGATATCCGTAAATGTATCGCCTGCAATCAGGGCTGCATCGAACGCTTGATCCTGGGCGAAGGGAAGATCCGCTGCGCCCTCAATCCAGAGACCGGACAGGAAATGATTTACCCACGGGGGCCGGCAACAGTTAGTCGCAAGGTATGGATCGTGGGCGGCGGTCCCGGAGGCCTTACCGCAGCGTATGAGGCTGCCCGGCTCGGGCATAAGGTAACCCTCTTCGAAAAGGAGAAGGAAACCGGCGGACAGCTGCGCTTCGCCAGCCAGTCACCCTTCAAAGATCACTATGGGACATGGACCTCCTGGCTTACTTCTCAGGTTAAAAAGATGGGAGTCGCCGTGTGTACCGATACTGAGGTGACGGAAAGTCTGATTTCCGAGGGGAATCCAGAGGTGGTCGTTCTGGCGAGCGGAGGGGAACAGATCAAACCCGATGTTCCCGGGATTAACCTTCCCTTTGTCTGCAATGCCTGGCAGGTTCTCAGTGGAACGGTTCCGCCTGGAAAACATGCCGTCGTGATCGGCGGTGGATTGATCGGCATGGAAACAGCCGATTATTTATGCCAAAAGGGAACGCAGGTGACCTTGGTCGAGGTTCTGAAACGGTCGCCAGTACTCAAAATCACCTCCCACGGCTACATGCTACACCACCGGCTCAAAGAAGCCGGATGCCGGCTCCTTTTCAACACCACTTTGACAAAAATCGAAGAATCCTCTGTAACCGCTCTGATTGAGGGCAGACAACAAATCCTCTCCCCGGTCGATCAAGTCGTCATAGCGGTTGGGCTGAAGCCCCACGATGGGCTCAAGGAGTTTTTACAGGCCAGAAAGATCCGTACCTTTATCATCGGAGACGCCCTTGAGCCCCGCAGAATTCTCGAGGCCAACGAAGAGGGAGCTCGGGCCGCCTGGAATCTCTAAAAAGGTAAGGGATCCCACAACTGAAATGGCAAGTGGTGTAGCACAAAAATGTCGCTATATTTCAAAAGAAACTTTTCGTCGATTTCATAGGCTTAAACAAGATAACCCATCTACCAAATATATGTGCAACACCGCTCGTGAGGACAGGAGCCCTGTCTTGGGTTGTCCTTATCCCACTGCGAAAGCTTTTCGTCAGGCTGTCCCCTGACGGCTTAAGAAAGGACCCCATATCTTGTGGTTTTGTTGCTTGACATAGAACTCCGTTTTTCTTATATATAGCCCAACCAAAACCGACTTCTTATCATTAAAAAAATTCTCACATTGAGAAGTGTAAAAATCTCATCACTCACAGGAGGTGATAAAACATGGAATTCTCTTTAAAGAATAAGGTTGTCCTAATCACTGGAGCCAGTCGGGGGATTGGTCAAGTAGCAGCTATAGGATTGGCCCAGGCCGGTGCCGACGTAGCCATTGCCAGCCGGAAACTTCCCGACTTGGAAAAGGTAGCGGAAGAGATAAAGAAAACGGGAAGGAAATGCCTGCCTGTATCGGCCCATGTAGGTAAGATGGAGGAAATCAACAATCTTGTTAAGAGAGTCCTGGAGGAGTTCGGGAAGATCGACATCTTGGTGAACAATGCCGCCACAAATCCCACCATGTCTCCTGCTATAGACATAGATGAGCGCGCCTGGGATTCAATTATGAACCTGAATCTTAAGGGGCTATTCTTCTTGAGTCAGGCAGTGGCCAGGGTAATGAAGGAGAAAGGTGGAGGCAAAATTATCAATGTTGCCTCCGTCGCTGGAATTACCCCCGACATATTGCCCATTTACTCCATAAGTAAAGCTGGTGTGATTATGGCCACAAAGGTCATGGCTCAACAATGGGCTCCATACAATATCCGGATAAACGCCATCGCTCCGGGCTTAACCAAAACTCGCTTCAGCGAAGCCCTTTGGAAAAACCCGGATATCCTCCAAATAGCAATGAGTAGAACTCCGATGGCGCGGCCAGCCGAACCCGAGGAGATGGTAGGGGCCATCATTTATCTGGCTTCGGATGCGTCGAGTTATGTAACAGGGCAGGTGATCGCCGTCGACGGCGGGAGTACGATCTAGCAGCTCAAGGACAATTTGCTCTTTTCATCATAACCCTAAAGAGTCGGCCACGTCCCCCAATCCAAACTTTTGGAGCGTCCTGCGCGTGGGGATGCCTGTTTCCACGTCCCATCCCATTATTTGATAATAATCATCCTTCATCTTTTCCAGCTCAGCCTCAGTGAAACTAATCTCCGGCATCCATCTCCCCTGAGGGCGAAGCCGACCATAGTAACCCTTGGACACCCTGTCATCTCTGCGAGTCAGACCACATTTACAGTTGAAAGATCTTTCCAGGTGATGCATTCTCAGGCCGGCTTCAATCAGGGTCTCAACCTTGAATGGTGTCCCTAACCCTAAGGCCATGAAGTTGGCAATCACGTGGGCATCCACCGGTAGTCCTATAAAGGAGGTCATCCAGGTGCATACGCCAGTCATATCCGCGATGTCGGTACGCTCTTCATCTTGACGAACCAGGGCTGCCTTACCATCCGTGACCCTGGGATCAGCTGCTTCTCTTATCCCAACCTCTTTTTCCGCCCGATCCTTATATCGTTTAACCGCTTCTTCAAAGGAAGCTTCGTCTTTTGCCCGGACATATCTCCTGGCAGAAACGCCCTCCAGAAACGGCTGCACCTGCGCATCCTCCCCTATGGGGGATACAGCGCAAGCCAACACCATAGTCTTGATAGGGGGAATATGCATGTCCGAGGGCGAGCCCTTAGTGATGAGCAGATAGTCTTCAGCGCCCTTCCCAATCTTCTTAGCGGCGGCGGGGAGCCCATCTGCAAGCAAATCCCCAATCCCTTCCCGATAGCTTATTTTCCTGGCCATGGGTAAGATGGCCTCTGGACTGCCCCACTTCATGGCAATGCCATCGGTATCGCGGGGAGTTATAATTCCCTTTTCGTGTAATTCCATAAGCCAGGCAATTGCATTGGATAGCGATCGCGCATCCAATCCGTATCGCTGGCATTCAACAAAGACTTTCCAGAAGAGCATCAGGTCGGGATTTCGGAGGTCCCAAGTCAGATCCCCGTACGGGCTGCACTTGACGGTTCCCGCCCCTGCGCCCAATAGGTTGTAGGAATCAAAACAGGCTACAGGGCAAGCGAAACATCCCACCCTTTTATAAAGGTGTTCCTTTGCAAAATCCGCTTCGCAGATAGTTTCGCATCCCTCCCAGGTGGTTCCCAAGAGCTCGTAGACGGCCCGCATTTCCCTGTCGTGAATTCTGGTCAGCCCCGCCTCATGAAGGTCGCCATAAAATTTGGCCTGTCGGATCGAAGCAAGCAATTTCTGGCAACTTTCTAAAAACTCCCCGGGCCGGGAAACCGTAATCCCCCGAGTTCCCCGCACGGCAATGGCCTTCAGGTTCTTCGAGCCCATCACCGCGCCCAACCCCGTTCGGGCGGCCGCGTTACCCGTACCCGAGTGGATGGATGCATAGACCACGAGCCTCTCACCAGCCGGCCCGATAGACACCACCTGGGCCGCTGGGTCCTTCATATCCTGCCTCACCATGGTGGGCGTTTCATATGTATCATGTCCCCAGATAACGGAGGCATCTCGTATCTCCACACGATCATCTCGGATGGATAAGTAGACCGGTTTCTCGGCTCTCCCTTCAATCACTAAATTGTCATAGCCGGCAAATTTTAGCTCCGGGCCCAGGTACCCCCCCATGCCCGAGTCGCCTAACGCTCCGGTCACAGGGGATTTCGCCATCACGTCTGTCCGACACGCCCCGGGAAACGGTGTACCTACCAGGGGGCCGACCCCAAAAAGAAGGAGATTTTCCGGGTCGAATGGCTTGGTTCCATGCTCGACACCATCAAAGAGGATCTTGAGATTTACCCCCTTTCCCCCAACGAATCGATCAGCATAAGGGCTGACAGGGTCACGACGGACCTTCCCATCTGTTAAGTTGACCCTGAGAATCTGTCCCGCGCGCAGATATTCCATTATCGCCCCCCTTTTCTCGGCTCATTTCCCCAAAGCCCTTCCGTTTCCAGAATGCTTGCCAGTTTTTCAATTCTGTTCTTGTTACCTGCTTCATCACTATTCTCCAGGGTCAAGCAGTAAGAATGGCACAAGGGGATGCATTGCGGTTGGCCGCCGCAGAGATCGCAGCAGATGGCCAGGTTTCTCTGGTTGTCTAAAAAGATACACCCCGCCGGGCAAGCATCTGCGCAGTTTGCACACGCAGAGCACTTTTTTTCGTCAACCGTTAAAGGATCATCTTCGCTTTTACGGGAAAGCGCCTCAGATGGACAGGCCTCGATGCAAGATGCTTGCTTACACTGCTGACAGACAAGCGGCAATGAAAAGACCAAACCGTCTTTCTCTCTGCGGATCACGCGAATCGCCGATCTTTCGGGATTGCACTCGCCAAAATGATAGAGTGAGCACACAACTTCACATGTTCCGCACCCCGTGCACACAGAAGGGTCCACAGAAATGAATTGCGGCATCATCAGCCTCCTTCCACAGTAACCCAGACTGAGAAAAAAATGGGGCAATAAAAGCCATGATGATACGGGAAATCTGGTTTGTCAAGACGCATGGGAATGGCGCGATATGTTGTAAACAGACAGGGGTGACACTTTCTCAATCCTCTGATAGAAACCCATGTCAGTCAATGAAAGTACTATATCACACTTTGCGCAGTCGGAGGGGTCCACTTCAATATTTCCTTGACATGCAACCATTTTCCCTTATACCTTAATTACCTAAAACCTAGCCAAAGATATTTGAAATTTCCCAAATATCTCCACTCCCACGAAAGGTGCGAGCTTAAATTGACCACAAAGGGATGACGCATTATACTTAACTGCTATTGCCTGTCCATAAAGCAAAAGGGGGAACTGAATCATGACAGCTATCGCTGAGTTGGAAGCGCTCTACACGGAAAGGGGCAAGCGCGCCAAGGAATTGCGCAATTCGGGCAAGAAAGTCATAAGCTATTTTTGCTGCTTCGTGCCGGATGAGATTATTACGGCCTTTGATATGGTACCCTACCGCATCCAGGGCAGCCAAAGCGAGCCGATAGACCAGGCGGATGCCTGCATCGAGACAATGGCCTGCCCCTTTGCCCGGAGCTGCTTTAACCTGGCCCTCAATGGGGAATACGACTTCCTGGACGGCTTCGTGGCCCCCCACAGTTGCGATACTGTGGAGCGTATGTATCACATTTGGCGTTATTATAAGCCCGCTCCCTTTACCCATTTTATAAATGTTCCGCACATGATGGGACCAAGTTCAGACGAGTTCTACCATAAGGAACTTGAGTTTTTTATCAAGGGCCTTGAGAAATGGTCCGGAAAGAAACTGGATACCGGTAAGTTCAGAGAAGCCATCAGGCTTTACAACCAGCGGCGAGCAGTCCTCAGAGAACTTTACGAATTAAGAAAACCGGACCCGCCCCTTGTCTCCGGCACCGAGATAACAGAGGTACTGGTGGCCGGCATGGGCATCCCCGCGGCGGAGCACATTGAACTCGTAAAGAGATTGATCGCCGAAGTGAAGGGGCGTCCCAGGCCGAAGGCACAGAAGCTCCCCCGCGTCTTCCTCTGGGGCAACGAGATAGACGACATTGCCTTCATCAAGCTCATAGAGGAGAGCGGCGCATATGTGGTGATGGACGACCTTTGCACCGGCTCCCGCTTCTTCTGGGACGATGTGCCGGAAACCAATGATCCGCTCGACGGTATTGTCAGCCGTTACCTCCATATACATTGCCCCCGGAGCAACATCCCCAAGGCGGAAACCCGGGAGAAAGACTTGGAAAACCGCTATGGATACATCAACCGTTTTATTAAAGAATGGAATGCCAATGGAGTTATCTTTTACATTGTCCGCTACTGCGATACCTGCGAGCTGGAGGGGCCGGACCTGCGCGAATACCTAAACGAAATGAAACTGCCGGTGCTCATGATAGAGGACGATTACTCCACGTCTACCATCGGCCAGCTCCGCACCCGGGTCCAGGCGTTCCTGGAAATGATTGCTTAGGGAGAATAACCATGGACGAAAAAGAACAGGCGAAAACGACAGCCGTAAAAGGCACCGAATCGGCCCGCAAGGTGCGGGCCATGGTGAAAAATCTCTATCGGGGCGCTGGTGAAGCCAGGGCACAGGGAAAGAAAGTGGCCTATTTCATGGTCGCATCTCAGTACGATGAAATCCTGCGCGCCATGGACGTGGTGCCGGTGCCCACCGAGAATTATGCCGGCCTATGCGCCGCCAAGCGCGACATGGACCGCTTTCTCCTTAAGGCGGAGGCGGACGGCTATTCCCAGGTGCTCTGCAGCTACACCCGTATCGGCCTTGGCTTTGACAGCTTGAGAAAAGACCTGGGCGGCATGCCGGAAAACGCCCCCGACGGCGGCATGCCCCTGCCGGACATGATGCTGGGTAGTAGTGCCGTCTGTGACCCGCGTTTCAAGTGGTACCAGGCAGCAGGGCGCTACATGAATGTGCCCACCTACAGCATTGATGTGATGGCACCGCCGGTTTTCACCGACCTGAACGAGGTGCGCGACCACTATATCCGGTACCAGAGAGAGCAGTTCCTGGGCTTGATTGAGTTTCTGGAACAGCAGACCGGCAGAAAAATGGACAAGGAGCGCCTCTGGGAGACCATCCGTTTGGGTGACAGGGCCTGGCGGCTCTGGTACGAGACAGACCGACTGAGAAGAGCCACGCCCTGCGCAATGCCATCCCAGGACCACTTCAGCATCATGGTGCCCGCTTACTACTACTGCGGCACCCAGGAAGCAGTTGACTTCTTTAACGACCTCTACGCCGAAGTGAAATACAAGGTGGAAAACAAGATAGGCGTAATCCAGGAAGAAAAGTACCGCATCCTCTACGGCGGCGGACTTCCTCCCTGGCACACCCTCTGGATTTTCAATTACTTTGAGAGCTTCGGCGCCGTTTTTGTGATTGAAAACATGTACCGTGCCTATGACCCGGTGGAAGTGCCAAGCCACGTTAAAGACCCTGTGGAATACCTGGCCTGGCGCGCCTTCCTCCGCCTCACACAACGCCATGAGAAGGCCAAGGCTAATAGCGGTAATCCCGTCGTGGAACGGTTATTAGAAATGATCAAGGATTACCAAATAGACGGCGTGGTCTTCCACGCCTGCCGCTCCTGCCGGGCCACCACTATCGGCCAGGTACATATCAAAAACCAGTTAAGCCAGTATACCGATATTCCTATGACCCAGCTTGTCTCCGACATGGTGGATCTAAGGGATTACTCGGAAGCGCAGTGGAAAGCGCAGATCGGCGCCTTTATCGAGGCGCTCTCGACCCGATCCGCTTAAGCCTGGCATCATCACAGAAAGGAACGAAAGACGTAATGCCCTTCGCCGGCATTGACATCGGCTCCACCATGACCAAGGTGGCCATTGTTGATAGTAACGGGATAGTTCTGGCTTCGCTTATCGGCCCCACCGGCGCCGAGCATCGCCACCTGGCCCTCAAGGTAATGGATGAGGCAATGAAGAAGGCAGGCCTTACCTTTGAGCAGCTTGATTTTATCGTTTCTACAGGCTACGGGCGGATTAATGTCCCCTTCAACGATAAGCAAATTACTGAGATAACCTGTCACGCCCGGAGCATCCGGGAACTTTTCCCCACGGTGCGCATCATCATAGATATCGGTGGGCAGGACTCTAAGGGAATCAAGCTGGACACCGAGGGCAAGGTGATGAACTTCATCATGAACGATAAGTGCGCCGCCGGTGCCGGCCGTTTCCTCGAAGTGATTGCCGAAACCCTGGGTATCAAGCTGACCGAGATGGGCGAGCTGTCTTTAAAGGCCAAGGAATACGTCAAGATTTCCAACACCTGTACCGTCTTTGCCGAGCATGAAGTCACTACCAGACTCGCAGAGGGGGCAACGATACCGGAGATTGTAGCCGGCCTGCATGAGGCTTTCGCCGGCCGGGTAGTCAATATGGCACGGAATCTCGGCATAGAAAAGGACGTGGTAGTCACGGGCGGGGGAGCCAAGAATATCGGCCTGGTCAAAGCCGCCGAGGACAAGGTAGGCTTCCCAGTGCTGGTGCCGCCGGAACCGCTCCTGACCGGCGCCCTGGGGGCAGCCCTGCTGGGTAAGGATTTCGTGGCCCGTGGCGTCACCCCTGAACGCGAGCGGAGGATAGAAGGGGTTACCTTCTTCAAATGAGACGGTTTCGTAAAGAAGTCAAGAACACCCCCTCTTCCCTGACGGGAGAGGGTTGGGGTGAGGGTGAACGATTCCTTAAAATATTACGCTGGTGTTGATATCGGCTCTGCTTTCATCAAAGCGGTGCTGGTTAGCCATAGGCAAATCATGGCTTTCGAAATACTCGCCTCCGGAGGCAACTATAAAAAAACGGCCCGGAGAGTTCTCGATGAGGTGCTATCCAAGGCCTGTGTCAGCCCTGAGAAGCTTTCCGGCATCGTGGTCACAGGCATTGGGGCAGAAAGCGCCCCCTTTCCGGCGCGTCAGGTTTCCGATATTTCCTGCCAGGCCATGGGTTGCCACTGTCTCTTCCCTTCCGCCCGCACCGTGATAGACATAGGCGGGCAGTTCACCAAGACCGCCAAGCTGACGCCCAAGGGTAGAGTAGCCAACTTCCTGATGAGCGAAAAGTGTGCCACCGGGTCCGGGCGTTTTTTACAGGTTATTGCCCGCATACTTCGCATCAAAATAGAGGATATTGGCCCCCTTTCTTTAAAATCCCAAACGCCGGTTGAGTTTTCCACCAACTGTGCCGTCTTTGCCGAATCCGAGACCGTCTCCAGGATAGCTGAAGGCGCCCGCATGGAAGACATCCTGGCCGGGATGCACCGTGCCATGGCTGCCAAGGTGGCCATGCTGGTGAAAAGACTGAAAATGGAACCGGACGTGGTACTTACCGGAGGCGGGGGTGAGGATACCGGGCTTGTCTTAGCCGTAAGCGAAGCCTTGGGAATTCAAGTGCTGGTGCCAGAGCAACCACGGCTCACCGCTGCCATGGGCGCAGCCTGCCTCGCCGAAGAACAAAGACCCTGAACTTGATTTCTTCCTGCAATTTCAAACTTCCAAAAACCTTAAAAAAGGTGTATATTATCTTGCAAGAAGGGGCTGTTTGAGGGCTATTCTAAACCAGAAGAAGACTTTGACTGGCATAAAAACCTCATCTCTATTGATCCAATCGTGCAACAGGTGCATGAAATACGCCGGCAGATCGAACATAAAAACCAACACGATCCTGAATTATATTATCAATACTTCAAAAAATTGCAAAAACGACTTTCCTGTCGTCTTCTTTGCCGCAAACCGGAACCTCTCGTGACCAGCGCAAAGACAAGGGTGGGTTAAAATAAAATGAATGGCCGAGTGAAAGAAATCGTGATATAGATTGAAATATAAGTTTTACAAACCAATCATTACAACCTATTATTCAAGGGAGGTGTACAATGCCACAGAGAGAGGGCGCAGCAAATTACAAGTATGAGGACTACGCGTCGGAAATGGCGACCCATCGTCTTCCCCAGACAGCAGCGCTGGTGAATCAGACGATGAAGATCACGCTTGACTCGGGGACATCCCTCGATCTCAAGTTTTCCGATCGCAACAAGGTCATTTGGCAAAGCGGCAACGAGCGCGGCACGGACTGGTGCGAGGTGGTGGAAGTAGCGCCGCAAACCTATTTTATCGACATGACCTTCACCCATCAGCCTCGTCAGTCGCAGACCTTGATCGTGAACACCGAAACACGGCAAGTGCTCGCGGTCCGCACGATCATGCGCGAAGGCGATGTCGGCAAAGAGCCCCGGGCCGTCCATAATTTCTCGGCCGGCGTGCTCGGTAATCCGGCAATTCCGCCGACGGGACGCAAGCCGGCGCCAACGCGTGATCTAATCGGTTTGCGCGGGCTCTATACTTACAGCCCTGGGCAATGCTTCGAACATATCTATCTGAATTCGCAGCGCTATGCCTGGCAATGCATTATAGGACCGCTGCGCGGTGAAGCCGATGTCGACTTCGCTTCCGTCTACAAGTTCGACGATAATCAATACATCTTTACCTTTCGCGAATTCGGTCTGCCCGTCTCCACCGTGTTTTTCTATAACTGGGATCAGATGAGAACGACCGGCAAATTCTTCGCAATTGGTGAAGACGGAGCCATCGCCAATACGCCTGCCGGTGCTCTCATCATGAAGTTGTCGATGGCCTTTTTCCCTCTCGACGCGCAGCCGATATAAAGCTTGAGGAATGATTTATCCGGTGATCGGGTCACAATTAATAGGAATATCAATAGCTGGCATAGGATTCCGAGGACTGTATCGAGAAGGATTATAGAACATAATCACGAGAAGGAGACCAAGAATGAAACTGAAAAGCAAAGTAGTACTCATTACGGGAGGAGGCACGGGCATAGGCACTGCAATCGCAGAGCGGTTTGTTGGTGAGGGGGCGAAGATATGTATAAGCGGCCGCCGTCAGGAAATGCTTGACAAGGTTGCGAGATCGCTGCCTGCTGGTAATGTAGCGACATGCCCCGGGGATGTGACTAAGTACAAAGACGTCGAACGAATGGTAGAAACGGCGCTGAAATTTGGAGGCAGGCTCGATGTGGTGGTGAA
>Ga0299912_10002377_pt1 | contig 15382 bp, 17 predicted proteins | sample RVTome_2_FD_207667 | JGI IMG/M metagenome (GOLD analysis project Ga0299912, IMG submission 207667) | Soil microbial communities from uranium-contaminated site in the Upper Colorado River Basin, Wyoming, United States - RVT95D214 (version 2) ... | reverse complement strand
CAGCAGCGTGTACTTGTTCGTGAAGGTCTGGGCCACCCAGAACGCCGCCTGCTGCGGTATCTGCTCCACGACCAGGGCCCAGTTGAAGACGTTGGAGCAGGCGATCAGCAGGAATACCACCCCGGTCGTCTTGGCCGTGCCGATGAAGGCTTGGCGAAGCTCTTCCCAGCTGAGGTTCCGATATACGATCAACCCCAGGACCAGGGCGTAGGCTACCGCCACCGCGGCTGCTTCCGTGGCCGTGAAAATTCCGCCCATGATACCGCCCAGGATGATCAGCGGCATCAGCAGGGGAACCATCCCCTGGCCCACCGCCAGGGCCATCTCCCGGAAGGTGGGCCAGCGGGAGGAGCGGGGATAGTTGCGCTTGGTGGAGATGATCCAGTTCACCACCATCTGGCTCGCGCCCAGCAGCACTCCCGTGAAGATCCCCGACAGGAAGAGGGCCGCGACGGAGGTGGAGCTGATCAGGGCATAGACCACGAAGGGGATGCTGGGGGGGATGATGGGTCCGATGACCGAGGAGGCGCAGGTGATTGCCGCCGCGTAGTCGGCGTCGTAGCCCTGCTCGATCATGGCGGGGATGATGATCGGACCCTCGGAGGAGGTGTCCGCCACCGCGGAGCCCGTGATGCCCGCGAAGAACATGGAGACCACCACGTTCACCTGTCCCAGGCCGCCCCTCATCCGGCCCACGAAGACGTCCGCCATCCGGACCAGGCGCTTGGTGATACCGGAGCGGTTCATGAGCTCCCCGGCCAGCACGAAGAAGGGAATGGCCAGGAAGGGGAAACTGTCCAATCCCGTGAACATTCGTTGGGAAATGAGCCCGATGGAAATCCCCTTCTGCAGAAGGAAGACGAGGCTGGAGGCGCCGAGGCTGAACGATACCGGGACGCCGATCAGCATGAGCAGCGCGAAGGCGATGATCGCGAATACCATGGGCGCTTCCTACTTCGCCTGAGCCGGGTCTTCCGCGGCGGGATACCCCAGCAGGTGAATGATGTTGACGACCGCCATCAGGAAGGCGCCGACCGTCACGGCCAGGTAAGGGATGAACATCGGTATTTCCATGGCGCTGGATTTCTGGATGGAAAGAGTTCGCAAGTGGGCAAAGGAAGTCACCACGATCACCGCCAGGAACACGGTGACGACCAGCCGGGCAAGGAAACGGATGACCCTCCGCGCGGCGGGAGGGAACAGGTCGACCACGGCCGTGATGCTGATGTGGCTGCCCTCCTTCAGGGCGAGCACGCAGCCCAGGTAGCCGGCCCAGATCATGAGGTAGCGCCCGAGCTCCTCGGTGAACGGTATGCCCAGATGCAGGACGAACCGGGAAAAGACTCCCAGCAGGATGTTCACCACCATCACGGCAATGAGCGCCGTGACTGCCCACTGAATGGCCTTCTCCAGCCCCGTGATGGTCTTGGACAAGAAACCCTTGATCGGCATCGACGGTGTCCCCCGCGGGCGTCCGCCGCGCGCCGCTCGCCGGCGCGCGGCATGCCCTTCCTCTTTACTGCAACTTGGCCTTCTGCCTGGCCACGGCGTCCGCCACCGCCTTCTGCAGCTCGGCGATGAGATTCGGGTCCACCTTGGTCTTCAGCCAGTCCAGGACCGCGGGCTGCATGGCCTTCCGGAAGGCATCCAGCTCCGCTTCGGTCGGCCCGTAAACCGCCACCTTGTTGTCCACAAGCGTCTGGATGCCCATGGCATTGATGTAGCTGAGCACGCCGCGGCCGACGGTGCCGCTCACCTGGGCGCTGTCGAGGACCACATACTGCAGATCGGGCGGCAGGCTCTTGTAGAACTTGTCGTTGATGATGAACCAGTCGACGCCGTAGACGTGGCCGTCGAGGGTGCAGAACTTCTGCACCTCGTACAGCTTGGCCGAGAGGATGGAGCCGATCGGATTCTCCTGGCCGTCCACCACGCCCGTCTGCAGGGCGGTGTAGGTCTCGGTCCAGGCGATGGGCGTGGGAGTCGCGCCGACGGCCCTCAGCATGTTGACGTAAACGGGGGTCTCCTGCACCCGGATCTTGAGGCCCCGCAGGTCGGCCGGGCTCTTGAGGGGTCTCTTGCTGTTGGTGAAGTGGCGGAAGCCGACCTCCGCGAAGGCCAGGCAGCGCATGCCGGTTTCCTTGTAGAACATCGCGCGCAGCTTGTCACCGAAGGGACCGTCCATCACTTCCCAGGCGATCGGGTTGGAGGGGAACAGGTAGGGGATGTCCGTGATCGCCGCGGTGGGGAAGAAGTTCGATACCACACCCGAGGCGATGCCCGCTTCTACGGTGCCTGCCTTGATCCCTTCGACGTATTCGCGCTCGGCCCCCAGAGCCCCGGCGCCGTACACCGTCACCTTGATCGCACCGCCGCTGCGCGAGTTCACCATGGCCGCGAAGGCCAGTGCCTGGGCGTGCTTCCGCGACACCGTGGGATCGGTGGAGTCGGCATGCGCCAGCTTGAGCTCGTACACCTTTTGCTGGGCCATCATCAGGGGGGCGGCCAGCAAAACCATCAGCACGCACAGCAAGAGCTTCTTCATCTTCTTACCTCCCGGTAAAATAGGATTCCAAATCAACTCGGCCAGGCAATGGTATAGATGTGCTTGCCTCCATTGTCCGGCCCCTTGAGCAGCAGCTCGATCTCCTCCTTACCCCTCTGCGTCATGTACTTGGCCTCCGGCAGCACGCCCGGAGGGAATTTCGCCCGGATGTCGTTGTGCAGCCTGACCACGTAGTCGAGGTAGTTCTCGATCGCCTGGTAGGCCTTCTCGGCCTTGGCCAGCGAGGGTTTGCCCAGCACGCCTTCCGGATACAGGGCGAACTCCACCCCTCCGCCGCCGACGTGGCTCTGGCCCGGGATGGGGTAGTTATAGATGTCCCCGCCCTTGTCGATGTGTCCTTCGGGCAGGAAGCCCCAGGTCTTGGTGTCCACCGCGTTCTGCATCTGCACGAACTCCGGGAACAGCGCCAGGCAGATGGAGTTCTCCGCCTCGTCCCCGTGGCGGAAGGGGGTCTCGAAGGGGCCGCCGTGGGCCTTGTCCTTCAGGGCGTCGCCCATGATCTTCATCACGTCCAGGAAGATGATCACGGCGGGGACCTGGTACTTCTTGGCCCACTCCTGGATGGCCGAGGGGATGATGTATTCCTGCCCGTGGCTGCTCATCAGGATCTGCTTGCGGAAACCGGCGTTCCAGTATCCCGAGACGATGGAGCGGACCATCGCCGAGGTCAGGTCGTCGGGAATGGGCACGGTCCCCTTCTGCCCCAGGTGCGAGAAGGGGTGCGAAGCGTACCACATCGGCTCGGCCACGGTGCAGCCGGTCTTGTGGGCGATCATCTCGCACATCCTGGTCACGATGAACACGTCCTCCCCGTAGGGCTGGGCGTCTCCGTGATTCTCGGTGGAGCCGAAGGGAATGAGGAGGATGTCGTTCACTTTCAGGCGATCTTCGACGTCCTTCTTGGTCATGGTCTGGTAGTAGATTTTGTCAGGCTTCTCCATGTGTCCGCCGCCCGGCGGGAACTTCCAGTTGCTCATGCTTTCTCCTCCTGACGATGCTGCGGCAGCTGCGGTGAGTAGATCCATACGAACTTCAGGATCTCGTTGCCCGTGTTCACGATCTTGTGCTTTCCCCCCGGCGGGTTGTAGACGCACACCCCCGGCTCCAGCGGGATCTCCTCATCCTCGGTGATGAATTTCCCCTTGCCGGAGAGGAAGAACATCACCTCTTCCTCGTGCTCGTGCTTGTGCTCCGGCACCATGCCCCCCGGATCGGTCTCGTTCACGCCCATGGAGAGGTTCTTCGAGCCCACGGTCTTTCCCGAAACCAGGATCCAGGAGGTGCGCGGCGGGTCACGCCTTTCGCCCGTCACGTTCTTGATGTTGACTACCTTTACCGAAGACATTGCTCCTCCTCGCTCTTCAGCGGATCAGGATCCCGCCGTTGATGTCCAGGGTGGCGCCGGTGATCCAGTCCGACTGGTCCGAGGCCAGGAACAGGGCGGCCGCCGCCACGTCCTCCGGCAGGCCGTCCTTGTTCACCGCCCGCCCGGCGTTCCACTTGGCGAAGACCTCGGGTCCCACCTGCCTGGTCAGCTCGGTGAGGATCGGGCCGGGGGCGAGGGCGTTGACGTAGATGCCGGCGAGCCCGGCTTCGCGGGCCAGGGTCTGGGTCAGGCCGATCACGCCAGCTTTGGAGGCCGCGTAATTCACCCCGACCCCCGGACGCCCGGTGCGCCCGCCGAGGGAGGCGATGTTGACGATCTTGCCCTTGCCCTGCTTTTTCATGACCGGCACCACCGCCCGGCAGAACAGAAAGGTCCCGGTCAGGTTCACCCGCAGTACGCTCTCGAAGTCCTCCAGGCTCATCTGCTCGATGGGGCCGTGCTTGATGATGCCGGCGCAGTTCACCAGCACGTCGATGCGCCCGAAATGTTCGACCGCCCGGGCCACCACGGCTTGAACTTCCCCCTCCGCGGTCACATCGACCCGTTGGCCCAGGACGCCGCGGCCCGACGGATCCAGGCTGCCGGCCAGCTTCGTGGCGGCCTCCCCGTTCAGGTCGCAGAGCATCAGAGCGGCCCCCGCGTCGCGAAAACGCCGGGCGATGGCCTCGCCCAGACCGCGGGCAGCCCCGGTGATCAGGCAGACTTTGTCTTTCAAAACACATCCTCCGGCAGTTGGATTTCCCAGATCAGCCGCATTTCTTCCCGGCTCACGTCGAATACGGTGTTGTGAGGCGGCAGCGGCTCGCTGCGCATGAACTCCGGAACGTCGCATTGCCTTTCGTCCAGGCCGGCCCGCTGGTTGAACTCCCGCTCGGCCCGCAGGCATTCCAGCCCCATGGCGCGCACGTCCCGGTAGGTCCACCGCCAGCCGTAGCGGGCATTGGCCAGGCGCGCGGCCAGCTCGGGATCCTTCACGAAGGCCGGGCGGATGAACAGGCACACCCCCAGGCTGTCCAGGATGGCGGCGCGGATCTGCAGGCGCAGGGAGACCTGCACCTGCCCTTCGATAGACAGCGGGTCGACGGTCCTGGCCGTCTCCAGGGCGTTGCCGGCGGTGTGGTCCGCGCCCATCGGGGACATGGCATAGGTCACCCCGATCCCCTTGAGCGAGCGCGGGTCGTAGGCCGGCATAGCCTGTCCCTTCACGGCCGGTATCCGGCGCACTCCCAGCACCCGGCCGGCCGTGACCACCCCGCTGCCGATGATCCGCCCCAGGGGCGTGCCCTGTCCCACCTGCCGCAGCAGGCCCTTGGCCCCAGCGGCATCCCCGAAGGGGAGCAGGCCGGCTTCCATGGCCACGCCGATGGCAGCGCCGCCTTCGATGGCGTCGATGCCGACCTGGTTGCAGAGGTGGTTCAGCTCGGCAATGGCGTCGATGTCGCCGATCCCGCAGTTGGATCCCAGCAGGCCGATGTTTTCGTACTGGAGGGAGGCCACCGTGGTCTTTCCGGAGGGGTCCGCGAAGACGTTGGAGCAGGCGATGATGCACCCCTGCACGCAGGGAAGTCCTCGGCGGCCCTCCCCTCCCCGCCGGTCGATCAGCTCGGCGATCATCTCCCCGGAAATGGCCTCGGCGTGCTCGAAGCGCCCCTCCCGGAAGTTGCGCGTGGGCAGGATGCCCAGGGTATCGCACAGGGCCAGGACCGCCGGCGTTCCGAAGTTGTGGCGATTGGCCGTCTTCGGATCCATCCTCAATATCCTGGCCAGCTCCCGTGCCGCGGCGGCCAGGGCCCGGGGATCAGCCGGCTCCTCGGGCCGGGCCCCCTCGGCAGCGAACACGATGGCCTTGATGCCCTTCGCGCCCATGACCGCGCCCAGGCCGCCGCGGCCGGCCAGCCGCAGCTGCACGCCGCTGGAGTCGGTCGTGGCCACGGCGGCGGCCGCCAGGAGCATTTCGCCGGCCGGACCGATGCACAAGGCGCCGATCCGTTCACCGAAACGTTGCCGCAGGGCGGCCAGGGTCGGCGAGGTTTCCTTTCGGGCGAGCTCCGGGGCCTCCAGCAGCTCGGCCCTGCCCTGGCCGACGAACAGGATGCGGGGCTTCGGATCCTCCGGCGCCTCTTCCAACACCACCGCCTTGAGCCCGAGCCGGGCCATGATCCTGCCTGCCGCACCGCCGACATTGGCTTCCTTGATCCCCCCGGTGAGTGGGCTCTTGCCGCCCAGCGAAAGCCTTCCGGCGGTGGTCACCGCGGTATCGGCGAGCAGCCCGGAGGCGACGATCAGCCGGTTTTTCCTCCCCAGGGGCTCGCAAGCGGGATCCACTTCCCCCAGCAGGTGGTGCGCGATGAAAGCGCGCCCGCCCCGGCGGCGCTCCTCCGCGGAGCAGGCGGTGGTGCGGATTTCGCCGGTGCGCGTGTTCACCGCTAGAACGGTGTTCACGACCGGACCTCCCCGTCCTTCAGGCGCATTGCCAGCCCCTTTTGCTCCAACAGGCAGTCGATGGCCTGGCAGACCGGGCCGTCCACCTCCATCCCCTGCTCCGCGCTCCGGCGCTCACTCTCGGCTTCGATCTCTCCGGGCAGGAAGATCCTGCTCGTGTCGCCCGCTCTGGCGGAGCCCCGGATGGCCCGCAGATGTTCTCCCACCAGCGAGGCGAAACCGTCCGGGGGCATAAAGTGGGCCACGTCGATGGCCATTGCGGTCACTCCGACCCCGGTGGGCCCTTCCGGCTTGTGGAAGGTCTTCACCTGGCGGGAGAATTTCGACCCGGAGAGAAGGCCGCAGATCAGGTCCACGAAAAAGGCCATCCCGTAGCCCTTGGGCCCGCCGATGGGCAGAAGCGTTCCTTTCATCGCCGCGTCGGGATCAGCGGTGGGAGCGCCGTTCCGGTCCAGGGCCCAGCCCAAGGGGATGCGCTCTTTCAAGCGCTGGGCGCGCCGGATCTTCCCTCGGGCCACCACCGTGGTGGACATGTCCAGCACCACCGGGTCCTCGCCACCACCCGGGGTCGCCAGGGAAACCGGGTTGGAGCCGAAGAAGGCTTCCGCTCCGCCCCAGGGGGCCATGGAGGCGGCCCCGTTGCACAGGCACAGGCCGATCAGGCCCTGCTCGGCAGCCATCAGGGTGTAGAAGGCCAGCAGGCCGATGTGGTTGGTATTGCGGATCAGCGACAGGCCCACGCCGAACCTGCGGCCCTTGGCGATCGCCGCGCGCATGCCTTCCGCGGCGGCGGTCTGCCCCAGTCCATTGCCGCCGTCGAGGTGGACCACCGCCCCGGAATCGCTCAGGACCTTCAACGAGGTGGGCAGCACAACCAGGCCTCGCTCGACCCGCTCGGCCAGCATGGGCAGGAAATTGACCCCGTGGGTGGGAATGCCGCGCATATCCGCCATGACCAGGTTGTCCGCCGCCAGGCCCGCCTCGGATTCACCCGCGCCCAGCGCCCGCAGCAAGGCGATGCTGATCCTTTTCAGATGTGCCGCGGCGACCCTCACCCCTACTCCTCCACCAGGCCCAGGGTGCGGAAGACCGGCTCCAGCTTGTTGAACTCGACGCTGCTCACTCCGCCGGCCAATACCGCCGCCTTCTGCTTCTCGGCCTCCACCCGTTTGCGGCTGGCCGCGAGCACCTTTTCCATCTCGAGTCGGGGAACGATCACCAGGCCGTCATCGTCGCCAACTACCAGGTCGCCGGGATTCACGATCACCTCGCCGAACAGGATCGGCAGATTGACGCTGCCCAGGACCCCCTTGGTCGTGCCGCGTATGCAAGTTCCCCGGCAGAAGACCGGGAAGCCCATGTGGATGATCTCCTCGCTGTCGCGGACACAGCCGTCGATGGCCAACCCGCCCAGCCGGCGGGCTACGGCGGAGGTAGCCATGAGCCCTCCCCAATAGCCCGCCTCCGGATGGCCGTCGGTGGCGGCCACCAGGACGTCTCCCGCCTGGGCGACCTGCAGGGCCTTGTGCAGCATGAGATTGTCCCTGGGATGGCAGCGGACGGTGACGGCAGGGCCCAGCAGGCGGAGGCCCCTGGCCAGGGGCTTGATGCCGGGGTGCACCGAGCCGGCGCGCCCGGCCGCCTCGTACACGGTGGCGGCGCCCAATCCCTGGAAGGCTTCGATCAGCTGCCGCTCCGGCCTGGTGAACCTGGTCAGCACGTGAGCCATTGCGCTACTCCCTTTCCGGAGCCGTGAGCTGGATCAGGAAGGCGCCTGCGTTGCGCAGGTGTTTCTGGACCGACTGCTCCGCTCCGTCCGAATCTCCCGCCATGATGGCGTCCAGAATCGCCGCATGCTCGGTGAGGATCTCGTGCAGGCGCCTCTGCGTGAAACGCTGCCCGTAATGGCTGCGAATGCGGTGGATGCGGTCCTGCAGGCCCGAATACAGGTCCACCAGCATCTGGTTGCCCAGGGCCTTGACGATGCAAAGATGAACATCCTCCCAAGAGCCCCACTCGTGGACGTACTTGCCGCTGGCCTGCTCGCTCTCCAGAAGCTTCCGGCACTCTTCCCGCTTCCTGCCTAGCTCCTCGTTTTCCCGCAGCCGGGCCGCCCGCTTGGCGGCGCCCGTTTCGATGATCTCCCGCAGCTCGAGGACCTCCCGGATATCCTGCGGCCTGATGTGGGAGATCGTCGAGCCGCGGCCGGGGACGTTCTCCACCAGGCCGTCGCGTTCCAGCTGCCGGAGGGCTTCCCGGATCGGGGTCTTGCTTACGGAATGCTCACGGGCGAAATCCGCCTCATTGATGGGGAGCCCCGGACGCAGCTCGCCCTCGATGATTCTCCGCCGGAGCTTTTCATACACCATGGCCTTTTTATTGCCGTTCATACGAATCTATTATACCGGAATTACGCCCAGATTATAATCCAATTATATTTATTGTCAACTTTTTTCTCTGTAAACCTCGACAGGGGTTTCTTGAACAAACCCCTGGTTTCGTCTATAACTACCCTGGCGGGCGGGCCGCGCCGGGCGCCGCCGCAAAGCCACCGTATTCTACGAACCACTAACTGGAGGTAGTATGGCAGTAAAAGTTGCGATCAACGGATTCGGGCGTATCGGCCGCCTGGTGTTCCAGGCTATGGTCGACCAGGGCCTGCTGGGCAAGGTCTTTGACGTGGTGGGCGTGGTGGACGTGTCCACTGATGCCCGCTATTTCGCTTACCAGCTGAAGTTCGACTCGGTGCACGGCCGCCTGAAGGCGGACATCGGCTCGGAGAAGAGCAAGCCGGGGCTGGAAGAGGACGACGTGCTGGTGGTCAACGGGCACAAGGTGCGCTGCATCGGGGCCAAGAAGACCCTGGAGGAGCTGCCCTGGAAGGAAATGGGCGTCCAGTACGTCATCGAGTCCACCGGCCTGTTCAACGACAAGGAGAAGGCCGGGGCCCATCTGAAGGCGGGGGCCAAGAAAGTGCTGATCACCGCGCCGGCCAAGGGCGGAGCCAAGACCCTGCTGATCGGGGTCAACCACACCGAGTACGATCCGAAAACCATGGACGTGGTTTCCAACGCCAGCTGCACCACCAACTGCCTGGCGCCGCTCGTGCACGTGCTGCTGAAGGAGGGCATCGGCGTGGAGACCGGCCTGATGACCACCATCCACTCCTACACCGCCACCCAGAAGGTGGTGGACGGCCCCTCCAAGAAAGACTGGCGGGGCGGGCGGGCCGCCGCGATCAACATCATCCCCTCCACTACCGGCGCAGCCAAGGCGGTGGGCGAGGTTCTGCCCCAGATCAAGGGCAAGATGACCGGCATGTCTTTCCGCGTGCCCACCCCGGATGTTTCAGTGGTGGACCTGACCTTCCGCTCGGCCCGCGACACCTCCATCGAGGAGATCGACAAGCTGCTCAAGAAGGCCTCGGAGAGCTACCTCAAGGGCATCTTGGGTGTTACGGACGAAGAGGTGGCCTCCACCGACTTCATCCACGACAACCGCTCCTCGATCTACGACTCCCTGGCCACCCTGCAGAACAACCTTCCCGGGGAGAAGCGCTTCTTCAAGGTGGTGAGCTGGTACGACAACGAGTGGGGCTACTCCAACCGCATCGTCGACCTGTTGAAGTACATGAGCGAGAAAGACCGCTAAGACGCCGTTTCGAGCGAAGGCTCTGAAAGGTTCGTGAGGCGGCGCCGCGGCGCCGCTTTTTTATGAACCGCTTCTTAAACAACCTGGCCGAGGGCCTGGCCTCCACCTGGAAGCTGCTCTCGGACACCGGCAACTTCCTGAGCCGGGCCAACCTCCTGGAACGCTACGGCCAGGAGCTGACCGACCTGCGCACCCGGCTGTACCGTTACGGCAAGGACGCCGAGACGGTGCGCAGCGTGCGCGAGCAGGTGGTGACGCTGCGGCGGGAGCTGCGCACCCAGGGCCACGACCTGCGCCTGGGCTCCCGGGACATCGCTCTGGAGGGCTTCCGGCACGACGACGCCATGGCCGAGGGTTTCCGCCGGCTGGTGCTGGGCATCGCGGAGGCGGACATCGTGGCCCTGGCCGGGGACCTGAACCACATCGAGCTGGCCGGGGCCCTGGAGACCCGCCTGCAGTCCCGGCGCCCCAGGCTAGCCTACCGGATGCACTTCCTCTGGTACCGCTGGCGCAACCGGGTGCTGGTGCTGTCAGGCGCTGCCTCGGAGACGGCCCAGTCCTTCGAGGAGCTCAAGAGTTATTTCGCCGCCAACCGGGAGTTCCTATTGCGGAAGCTCGCCCACCTGTGAGGGGGCCAGGATGGCCACGATGCGGGAGCGCAGGGCCTGGTCGCCCTTGCGCCGGCGGATCCAGAACAGCAGGGCGAAGGAACCCGCCAGGAACAGCAGGCCGCCGCCCACGGCGGGAAGCTCGGAGGCGGCTGCCAGCCCCAGCCCGCGGAACAGGGCCTGCACCCCGATCGCCCCACCGATCATCATGGCCAGCGGCAGCCCGTACAGCAGGAGGGCCGCGGAAGCCTGGCCCGGCGCGCCGCTGGTAAGGATGCGCACCTGGTCCCCCGGTGAAGCCCCCAGCGGGTTCTCCACCTCGGCCAGCATTCCCTGCTCCTCGCCCGTCAGCGAGCAGGCGTGGCAGCCTTCGCAATCCTTGGAGCGCTGGATGCGCACCGTGGCCTTCCCCGGCGCGGCGCTGACCACCCGGCCGATCTCTTCCAGAACGCGCGTATCCATGGACAGAAGCTACTCCTTGGCTGAGGAGGCGGCAACAGCCTGCGCCCCGGCGGCGCGCGCGGCCGCGGCCGCGGCCTCGGCTACCTTCCCGCCCAGGTTGAGGATCGTGGACTGGGGGCACTTCTCCACGCAGATGTTGCACTGGGTGCACTTGGCGAAGTCGATCACCGCCAGGTTGTCGATCACGTGGATGGCGTCGTAGGGGCAGTTCTTCTCGCAGATCTTGCAGGCGGTGCAACTCAGGTCGCAGACCTCCTTGGCCCGCTTGCCGCGGTCGTGGTTCTTGCAGGCCACCAGGACCTGCTGGCTTTTCACCACCATGCTGATCAGCTCGTGGGGGCAGGATTTCACGCACTTGGTGCAGCCCGTGCACTTCTCCCGGTCCACCACGGCGACCCCGTCCGCATTCACGTGGATGGCGTCGAAGGCGCAGGCCCGCTCGCAGCTGCCCATTCCCAGGCAGCCCCAGGCGCAGGCCTTGCCCCCGCCGAACAGCACGCTGGCCGCCTGGCAGTCGGCCACGCCCTCGTACTCGAACTTGTCCCGGGTGCGGCTGCGGCCGCCCTGGCAGGCCACGAAGGCCACCTCCTGCTCGCGGGTTTCCACGGCGGTGCCCAGGATCGCGGCGACCTTCTTGGCCAGCTCCGGTCCGCCGGCCAGGCAGCCGCCGACCCCGGCCTTCAGGCCCACTACCCCCTCGGCGAAGCCCTGGCAGCCGGCGAAGCCGCAGGCCCCGCAGTTGGCGTTGGGCAGCAGGGCCAACACCTGCTCCACCTTGGGATTCACCTGCACCGCGAAACGCTTGAAGGCGGAGGCCAGCAGGGCGGCGAAGGCTACGCCCAGGAGGCCCAGCACCAGCACCGGTATCACAATCGTCATGACGCTCATAGTCCGAACAACCCCTTGAAGCCCAGGAAGGCCAGCGACATCAGGCTGGCGGTGATGAAGGCGATCGGGTAACCCTGGAAGGATTTGGGGATCGGGGCCAGGTTGACCCGCTCCCGGATTCCCGCGAACATCACGATGGCGAAGAAGTAGCCGGCCCCGACCCCGAGGGTGTAGACCAGGCTCTTCAGGAAGCCCAGGTTGTAGTCGATGACCAGGAAGGCGGCGGCCAGCACCGCGCAGTTCACCACGATCAGCGGCAGGTAGATCCCCAGGGAGCGGTACAGCGGGGGGAACAGCTTGCGGATGACCATCTCCTCCAGCTGCACGAAGGTGGCGATGGTCAGGATGAAGGAGGCGGTGCGCAGGTACAGCAGGTCGAAGGGCACCAGCAGGTAGTGGTAGACCAGCCAGGAGATCGTGGTGGCCATGATCATCACGAAGATCACCGCGAAGCCCATGCCCACCGAGGCCTGCATGTTGTTGGAGATGCCGAAAAAGGAGCACAGGGCGATGAAGCGCATGAGCAGGATGTTGTTCACGATCATCGCCGACAGGAAAATCAGGAAGAAGTTGAGGTTTTGCGAGATCACCGGGCCCCCCCCTTCTGGAAGAACTTCTTCTGCGCGGCCATCATGAAGCCGATCACCAGGAAGGCCCCCGGCGGCAGGATGAAGAGCAGGAAGGGCTGGAAGGCGGACGGCAGGACGGGGAAGCCGAAGACCGTGCCGTTTCCCAGCAGCTCGCGGACGGCCCCCAGGAGGGTGATGATCAGGGTGAAGCCGATGCCCATGCCGATCCCGTCCATCAGGGAGGCGGCCACCCCGTTGCGGCTGGCGAAGGCCTCGGCCCGCCCCATGACGATGCAGTTCACCACGATCAACGGCACGAACACCCCCAGGGAGCGGGACAGCAGGGGCAGGTAGGCCTTCAGGGCGTAGTCCACGATGGTCACGAAGGTGGAGATCACCGTGATGTACACCGGGATGCGGATCTGGCTGGGCACGATGCTGCGGATCAGGGAGATGACCAGGTTGGAGCCGATGACCACGAAGCAGAAGGCGGCCCCCATGCCCAGGCCGTTGGCGGCGCTGGTGGACACCGCCAGGGTGGGGCACAGCCCCAGCATGATGATCAGGATGGGATTCTCTTCGATGATGCCCTTGGTGAGCTCGTGCAGCAGGCCCTTTTTCACTTCAGCTCTCCTTTGAGGAACTGCTCCAGGGTGGACCGCAGCGAAACGGTCACCGCCCGGGAGGAGATCGTGGCCGCGGAGATGGCGTCGATCTGTCCCTTGGGATCGTCGCGCCGCAGGGCGATTTCCTCCGCACTCCTGCCCCGGAACTGCTTCAGGAACTTCTCCTCGGTGATCTTCGCCCCCAGGCCGGGGGTCTCGCTGTGGCTGAGCACCTTCACCCCGGTCAGGGCATTGCCGGTATCCAGCCCGAAGAAGCTCAGGATCGGCCCGCTGTAGCCCTGGATGGAGGCCGCGAACACGAAGCCCAAGGCCTGCCCCCCGGCCGCCGCCTCCCACTGCCGGCCGGGCAGCACCTCTCGGAACTCCTCGGCGTCCGGGAACACCTGCTTCAGGGCCTCCTCCCGCTCCTGGCGGGCGAAACCGGCAATGCGCTCCCGGGTGGCCGCGTTCACGAAGGACAGGGCCCCCGCGGCGATGCCGCAGACCAGGAACAGCACCAGCACCAGGCGAAGCTGGCCTTTCATCGGGCAGCCTCCTTCCGGAAGGCCCGGGTGCCGAAGCGCCGCGGGCGCACGTACTGCTCGATCAGGGGGTTGAGGGCGTTCATGAACAGGATGGCGTAGCAGACCCCCTCGGGGAAGCCGCCATAGGCCCGGATGAGTATGGTGAGCAGCCCGCAGGCCGTGCCGAAGATCAGGCGCCCCGCCTTGGTGGTCGGCGAGGTGACCATGTCGGTGGCCATGAAGAAGGCCCCCAGCACCGCCCCGCCGGCCAGCAGGTCGAAGGCCGGGTTGCGCCCGAGAACCGCAGAGAGCGCGGCCATGGCGGCCAGGAACGAAACCGGAGTTCGCCAGTCCACGATTTTCAGGACCAGCAACAGGACGGCGCCCGCCAGGAGCGCCACCTTGGAGGTTTCCCCGAGGGAGCCGGGGATGTTGCCCAGGAACTGCTCCAGGTAGCCCGGGGGGACGAAAGCCGTCTGGGCCCGGGCGGCCTCCTTCATCAGCCCCAGCGGCGTGGCGGCGCTCACCGCGTCCATTCGCAAAAACGAGCGCACCGGCTCGGACCAGGCCGTCATGGCCACCGGCCAGGAGGAAAGCAGCACCGCCCGGGCGGCCAGGGCCGGGTTGAAGATGTTGTAGCCGATCCCGCCGAAAAGGTGCTTGACCAGGAAGATGGCCACCGCCGCGCCGATCAGGATCATCCACCACGGCGAGGAAGCGGGGCAGGTGAAGGCCAGCAGCAGCCCGGTCACCACCGCGGAGCCGTCCCCGATGGTGATGGGCCTCTTCAGGGCCAGCTCGGAGAGCACCTCGGCGGCCAGGCAGGCGGCCACGGCGAGTGACTGGACCAGCAGGCTGCGCCAGCCGAAGATATAGATCGAAGTGACGGCGGCGGGAGCCAGGGCCACGACCACCCACCACATGACCTTGGCGGTGTTGGTCGTGTCGCGCAGATGGGGTGAGGCGGAAACCACGAAGCGGTCGCTCATCGGTAGGCTGCTCCTTTCCCTCACTTCTTCCGCGCCAGGTTCCATTTGGCGTACTTGACCCAGTGCACCAGGGGGCGCTTGGTGTCGCACACGAAGGCGCAGGCCCCGCACTCGATGCAGTCCTTCACCCCGTACTCCAGGCACATGGCGAAGTTGTCCTTCTCAGCGTAATCGGCGATGCGCACGGGCATCAGGCCCATGGGGCAGACCTCCACGCAGCGGCCGCACTTGATGCAGGGGCTCTCCTTCTCCTGCCGTCCCCGCCGGAAGACCAGGATGCCGCTGGTGCCCTTGATCACCGGCACCTCCAGGCTGTACTGGGCGATGCCCATCATGGGCCCGCCCATCAGGACCTTGGCCTCTCCGTTCAGCTGACTTCCCCCGCAGGCCGCCAGCACCGCGGCGAAGGAGGTGCCGATGCGCACCAGCAGGTTCTTGGGCTCGGCCACCCCGTCCCCGCTGACGGTCAGCACCCGCTCGATCAAGGGCTTGCCGCTGGCCACCGCTTCCAGGACCGCCAGGACCGTGCCCACGTTCTGCACCACCACCCCGACGTCGAAGGGCAGGCCGCCGGAAGGCACCTCGCGCCCCAGCACCGCCCTGATCAGCTGCTTCTCCGCGCCCTGCGGGTATTTCACCTTCAGGCCCACCACCTCCACCCCGGTCCCGGCGGCCAGCTTGGACATGTGGC
>Ga0299912_10002376_pt1 | contig 15382 bp, 16 predicted proteins | sample RVTome_2_FD_207667 | JGI IMG/M metagenome (GOLD analysis project Ga0299912, IMG submission 207667) | Soil microbial communities from uranium-contaminated site in the Upper Colorado River Basin, Wyoming, United States - RVT95D214 (version 2) ... | reverse complement strand
TTGTCGCCGTCGAGGTAAAACTTGATCTCGCCCTCGCCCCACCAGCCGTTGTTGTTGACGCCCCAGGCCATGTAGGTGCCGACGTAGTGGCCCCAGCCCTTGACGCCGTCCAGGATGGTGTAGACGCCCTTATAGGGCAGCGGATTGACGCGCCGGAACTGGGCGTGGAGATAGGCCGCGTCGGCCGGGACCTCGGTCTCGGTGTAATTGATCTGGTAGTAGACCGTGAATTTATCCTCGGCGATGTTCTCGAGCGTGACCTTGAATCCCTTGCGGAAGGGCATCTCCCAGTAGCAGTTGAAGGCGCTCCCCGGGTTGACGCAGACGGGCAGCGACGACACCTGGGTATATTGGCCCCAGCCGCAGGCAAAGAAATCGCCCACCGGGCATTCGATCGAGGGCTCGGTCTCGCCGTCCCAGTAGAAGCGGATGATGGCGAAGCGCCAGGCGCCGGCCGGGGTCAGCCAGATCTGCTGGATCGCCCCCTGGCCCTTGACGTCGGCCATGACGAACGTCTCCTTGGGATTGATCCGGACGTAGGGCGAGACCTTCCAGCCTTGGCCGAGGTCGCGGGCCGCGTTCTTGGCCGGGCCGTCGATGGACATGCCCGCTTTGCCCTTCTCGCCCGTGAAGTTCTCCGGGCTGATGGACCGGGTCTTGGCATGGGACAGCCGGGACAGGTTGCCCAGGTTCATGGAAAGCCCCTTAAAGGCCTTTTCATCCTGCTGACCGGCGCCGAGCGCGGCCAGGGTTGAGACGAGCACGGCCGTAACCAGGAGTCCCAAGATCATTTTGAGCCAGGGAGAGACCCGCCGTCCGGAGCGCGATTTATTCGTCATGTCCTCCTCCTTGAAGGGATTCGCCAAGGGTATCGATTCGACACTCCCGGCTTCGTCCATTGTAGTCCAGCTGAATTTAGGGACACAATAGCTTTTTCAGGCCGCCGCCTTCCCGATCGCGGTCGGGTTTCTATCCGCCTTTTTTGCGGCGGGGAATAAATTGATCGAGCGAAACGGCGATCTCCGGAAATTGGCCCAGAATTTGTTCGTCAATCGTAACCAGCGGAATATCCAAATCTTTGGCTAATGCAACGAACTCGCAATCATAGGCCGAACAGGTGCTTGCGGCCGCCAAGCTGAGGACTTGATGCGATGTGACCTCATATTCTCGATCCAGCATCAGACGAGACGCTTCTTCCATTATTTGTTGCGCTTCCGCCAGGTTGAGAATCCCTTTTCGAACATAATAGGCCAGCACGTTGCGCAGCTCGCTTCGCCAGAGCAGAGGGGCGGCCCAATCCGGATCTTTAAGAAGCGCCCGCTCAGCCTCCGCCGATCGATCGCCGGTCAGGTATAGATAGCCGATGATATTCGTGTCGACGACGATCATAAGCGGCCCGCCGTTTTCGCCCGGGCAAATACCCGGTCCGTGATCGGATGGCCGGCCGTTTTGCTTCGCAGCATTCGCGCGCTGGCCAGCAGTCGGTCCGGATTGACGGCTTGACTGAAAACCGCTCTTTCAATGCAAGAGATGATCTCGCTGTTGATGCTTCGATGGCTCGTTTCAGCCGGTGCGTGCCATTCCACCCCTAAGCCGAGCCGAACCGTTATTGACAACTCTCCGGCCCCCGTCTATGCTAAGGAGTGTCAGCGAGACCTCAGCCAAGCATCTGAAAACCGGCATCATTTAGCGTGGAGGTATCCCATGAGATCGGCATCGCGAATTTCCTTTGGAGTGATCGCATACGCGGCGGCTTGTTTGATCCTGGCGCCGGGGGCGCGCGCCCAGACTCCGGACTTCAACCTGACGTTCGACAACAACAGCTTCGTGTCCTACGTCCTGACGGCCGTGTCCTCGAAAAAAGTATTTTCCGGCGCCCTTCTCGCCGAAAATCCCAAGTTGAACCTGATTGTCGGCAGGCGGTACGGCATTCAGGTCGTCCACTATACGAGCCACCCCTTCCAGGTCGCGGCTAAAGGCGCGACGTCCGCCTCGGACGTGGTGCTCCTGGGTCAAGGCGCCGCGAGCGGATCGTTCGAATCCGATTCCGCCGTCGCCTGGACGGACAGCGGCGGAACCGTCGCATTCACGGCGACGCTCGCCCTCGTCCAAGCCATGAAGGCCGCGGGCGCGACGCCGGGCTACCGCTGCGAGATCCACCCGTCGACCATGCGCGGCTCGTTCACCGTCTACGGCGACGGCGCCCCGATCGAGAATCCGATTTCCCGGCGGATTCCCCAAGGCTCCGTCGTCGTCGAGCTCCAGGAGGTCGCCAAGGGCCTCGCCTCGCCGCTGGGCCTGGTCGCTCCCAACGACGGCAGCAAACGCCTGTTCGTCTATGACCAGGCCGGCCGGGTCTGGATCATCGCCGACGGCGTCCGGCTCGCGAAGCCGTTTCTCGACGTTCGTTCCCGTCTCGCGAAATTGACCACGAGCTACGACGAGCGCGGCCTGATCGGATTCGCTCTCCACCCCGATTTCGCGAAGAACGGAAAGATCTACACGTTCACCTCCGAGGCGGTCGGTCCCAAGGCGGATTTCAGCGCGACCATTCCGGTCGGGGAGAAGTTCAACTGCCAGTCGGTCATCGCCGAATGGAAGGTCAGCGCCTCCAACACGAACGTCGTCAATAAGGCGACGCGCCGGGAGCTTTTCCGCCTCGATAAACCCCAGTTCAACCACAACGGCGGACAGCTCCTGTTCGGGCGCGACAAGTTCCTCTACATCGCGATCGGCGACGGCGGAGCGGCCGACGACCAGGGCTCTGGGCATGGGACGGACGGAAACGGACAGAACATCGAAGTCATCTATGGGAAGATCCTCAGGATCGACGTCGGGGGCACGAATTCGACGAACGGGAAGTACGGAATTCCGGCCGGCAACCCCTTCGTGGGCAAATCCGGGCTGGACGAGATCTACGCCTACGGGCTCCGCAATCCCTACGCCTTCAGCCTGGATAAGAAGACCGGTAAAATTTACGTCGGCGACGTCGGGCAGAACGACATCGAGGAGATCGACGTTTTGGTCAACGGCGGCAACTTCGGATGGCGTCTCAAGGAAGGAAGTTTCAATTTCGACCCGAACGGGTCCGGAGAGGGGTACGTGACGAACACCCCTGTCGAGCCCTTGCCTTCCGGCCTGGTCAATCCCATCGCCCAGTACGATCACGACGACGGGACGGCGATCATCGGAGGCCATGTCTACCTGGGTACGGCCGTTCCCAAGCTTGCCGGGCGCTATGTCTTCGGCGACTTCGGAACTTCGTTCACAACCCCCTCGGGACGCCTTTTCTACTTGGATGCGTCCAAAAAAATCCGCGAGCTCAAGATCGGCAAAACGACCAGGCCGCTCGGGCTGTGGCTGCGCGGGTTCGGCAAGGATCTCAAGGGAGAAATCTACGTCCTCGGAACCAAGAACTTGGGACCGAGCGGCGTGACGGGCGTGGTTCTAAAAATTGTCCCCGTCGGCGCCGTCTAGATTGTGAGAACCTTTAAAATCTAGGCGAAGAGCTCGCGATCGCGAATCTTCCGAGCATTGGCATAATACTCTTCCCACCAAGCCTTGTCCCCCTGTTTTCGCGGGGGCTTGGCCAGCGTGAACTTCTCCCTGGCCTTCTTCGCCTCCTGCTGGGCCACTCTGAAATGGTAGTGGTCGAAGATACGCAAAGCCTCGATCACGTAGGAAACCGCGATCCGGCGGTCTCGGATGAGAAGCAAATTTTCTCCGTTCTTGGTGTCGGCGGGCACGGAGAAATTGTAGGACCCCAGGTAGACCCGGGCGGTCGGCTTGTCGAAATCCACCACGACGAACTTATGGTGCATGCGATTGCCTCCGCCTCCCGTCGGTTCCGATTTGAACGGCTCCGGGACAGAGCCTTTGACGAGCGCGGAGGGATATACCGGCGCCACATTGCCGTCCGGCTTTTGCAGGTCGATCCCCCCGACTTTCCGGTCGGAAACGCCGTAGACGAAGATCGCCTTGTCCTTCGTAACCTTTTTGATCGCATTCAGCATGACGCCGGGGGTCTGGTATAGAAACGCCAGCGAATAAAACAGGCACGACGTGGTCTTCCGGCCGACGTCGTCGGCGATCGACTGCAGCAACGCGTTCGACCCGGAATGCGGCGAGAAGGCCGCTCTCGCGTTGACCCCGGCAAGTCCGAGGTCCGCCCATTTCGCGGAGTCCGTCTGACCGAAGCCGGACGGCGTTTCGTTGTTCCAATAATCGTCGAACGCCATTAGGAACCGCTTGACCGCGCTCTTGCCCCGCAGAACGAGGGCGTTGTTGGATTGGACGAAGAAGCCCCGCCAGGTGAAATTGGTCGAACCGCAGACGACCGCCTTGGTTTCCGGCCCGTCGACCACGATGGTCTTGTTGTGCTGCAGCTTGCCCACGTGCTGTCGCTTCACGTTTTCCTTCCCGGCCGAGGCCGACAGGCGCTTTTCGGCCTGGGCTTCCGCGGAATGCGGCTCGCCGTGCGAACCGCTGTCATCGATGATCACTTTGAGTCGCGAGCCCATCTTTTCGAGACGGGACACGACATCGGGCTCGCTCAGGTCGTAGGCCACGACCCGGACCTGGGCCTTCTTGTCGGCAACGGCCTGGTCGAGCACCTCGAGGATCCGGGCTCCTTGTATTCGATCGCGAAGCCGACGAAGCTCTTGGGGGGCTTTCCGTTCCTCCAATTCATCGCAACCAGCGTCATGCCGTCGCCGCGATGAAGCTTCAGCGTGAATTGCGCCTCCGCATTCCGACCACAGACCTGGAATTCGTCTGCCATGGCACTTCCTCCCGCGGACTCTTTAGACATCTTACCCCGCCCTCTCGATTAAAGAGTAATTCCCTCGTCCCGAAAAGTCAATATATTGTGGACATTCGGGCGCCACCCGCTCGCTTGCCGCGCTCGCGCTAGAGAAACGCCTGATTTCGCTGTGCAGCAGCGACTTCCAATAGGACCTTCCGGACGCTATGATGTGCCATGACTTCCGAGAATTCATGTCCCGAGACTCCGGGCTTCCCGGTGGCGGATAGGCTTAAAGCAATAGTTCATACTCAACGACCTCTAGAACTAAGCTGTCCTTTTTCACGCAGATTGACTTCATTATGAAGCCGACTGACGTGTACATTTTTTGTGCCGGTTTGAAGAATTCAATATTCCCCGTTTTGACTACGATCTTTGATGGTTTCAGATTAACAATTGTTTCTAGACCAAGCCGTAATTGTTCCAAGCCCTTGCCGCGACCCTTGAAATTCTCGGCAATGCAATTATGGCCTATTTCCACAGAGATAGGCATGTTCCTCGGGTCCCATGACATAAACCCGATAATATTTCCATTATCCAAGGACACAAACCCGCAGTCATCCATAAAAGAGAGATTGTCGAAAATAAAGGAATCGAACTCCCGCCAACTATTTCTAAAATATTTCGTTAATTCTTTGGATTTGGAATACGCGTCAAGAAGCAATCTGAAAAGCGTTCCTCGCTTGACTTCGGAGAAACGGAGTATCTTCATTTTGCAAGGATTGACTTCAAATCCACGACTCCGGCGCTCATGGAACCGGCCCGGCTGGCACAGGCAACGTTGTTGAAACTGACGGCCGATAGCGCCTCCGCCCTTCGGCCAGCCGCTTGCTCAGCCTCTCCGGAGCCAGTACCTCCACCAAGTCAACCAGGTGGACAATGAGACGCTGCATGCGGATGCGCCTGAAATCTTTTTTCTGTTGCGGATCGGCCATAAAGCGCGCCACCGCCATGACCCATTTCTGCCGGGCCGAATCTTTCAACAGGATTTGCTCGAATTCGGCATAGCCGATCACCGATCGCCCAACTTTACTGTCGCCGATCATGATCTCGCCGATGGCGCGCTGTTCCTCCCGGAAAATGAGCGCGTCCGTCCACCTCTCCCAATCCTCAGCGGTATTGAGCTGGCCGTCGGCTAAATCCGCGCGCATATTGGCGACGCATTGCTCGAAACGTCGATTCAACATGCTCCTGCCGCTGTCGAGGAAGACAATATCCTGGCGGAAGAGTTCAAGCCAAGCGAGGCACGCGCAGAGCCTGTACAGAGAGCTGACGAACCGGTACCTCAAATAGTGCTTGTCGACGGCAGCGGTTCTGGTTGGATGAGTAACTGTTTTTTCAAGGAGGCCTTTTGAGAGGTATTCAGCCGGCCAATCATCACATACTTCCTCGATCCGGTGACACAGCTCGATACCGGACAGGACAATGGGATCACGATACTTTCGGAAAACCGCCGCCAGCGAACGGCCGGCCTTCCACTTTTCAAAGGATCTGGCGAGGACAACCTCTTTAAGGAAGTGGCCCAACAGCGCTCCCACTGTGGTCACGAGAGCACCGGCAATGCCGAGGCCAAGAAACTCTTTCCATGTCATCGATTAAGCACCCCTATCTTCACATACTGTATCCAAACAACGCGGATTCGGCCCAAGTTTTCCCACATTTTGCTCAAGGTTAATTCCGTCTCGCGGAAAAGTCAACATAATGTAGCGTTTGACTTTCTGAAGAGAATTGATATATTTTTGTTGTTGTAAGGATAGGGCGGATGGAGGGAAATTCCGTTCGATCGTCGCAAGCTTTTCCGGTTTTTTCTATTCTCCGGCGATGTTCTCGACTCTCCTTCACCGAGCCTGAAATGGAGGTCTTGTCATGACGAATCCTCAAGAAAATCCCCAGGGCACCCCCCCCGGATCTTCTCAGAATTCGAAGCACGATATTCCCATCTGGGAACTTCAGCTTCTGCCCTGGGGGACGGCCGAGGAATCCCGGCAGTCGCTTGATACCCTCTACCGCCGTGTGATTGAAAAGGCCGAGGATTCGATTCGCTGGTATTTAAAAAAGGCACGAGTAAAACGGATCGGAGCCAGGATTACACGGTTGGGGGCGATCACTATGGTCACTCTAACCGGATTGCTTCCTCTGCTGTCCCAGCTCACCAAGGACAGTCTCGGGAGTCTGATCATCGCGCCGGGATGGGCCTCCATTACGGTGGTGCTGGCCGCCGCCCTGATCGGGCTGGACAAATTCTTCGGCTGTTCCTCCGGCTGGGTTCGTTTCATCTCGGCGGGATTGAAGCTCCAGAAGATCCTTAACGATTTTCAGATTGACTGGCTCATCGGCATGGCGGGCTGGAAACTCAAGGAAGCCCCGGCGCCGGACGAAATCCAGTCCATGCTCGGCCGGGCCAAAGTCTTATTGAACCAAGTGGATGATATCGTCATAGATGAGACAAACACTTGGATCGCCGAATTCATGTCCGCCTTGAAGATGATGGAGGAAACCGCGAAAACGCAGGCCGATGCCGTCGCGACTCAGGCTGAGGCCGCTAAGGCCCAGGCTGAGGCCGCGATTGCTAAAGCTGAGGCCAACAAGCCGTGCGGACTGAATATTGCGGTTCCGAATGGTGGCGATTCGAAGCAAGGTTGGTTTCTTTCCATCGACAACGGCCAGGAGACGAAATGGACCGGGACTTCGGCCGCGGCCGGAAACCTTGCGCCGGGGATTCATACGGTCAAGGTCCATGGCAAGATCGCCGGGGTAACCAAGCAAGCGACCAAGGCTGTGATGGTCGTTTCAAATTCCGTCGAAGGCGTCGAATTATCCTTGGCCTGAATGTCATCTCTGCGCAGGTCCTGGGAAGGAGTTGTGCCATGATTCTAAACAGTTCTCGATGCCGGATTAACGCCCGCAGGTGTCTTCTCTGGCTCGTCCTCCTGACGGTTGCCGCGGGCGTCGCCTGCCGCCAACCGGTGGCCTTCATCGGCCTTTCCCAGGACCGCTACGATCACAACCGGACGATCGAAGTCGTCATCGAAAGAGAGGCCTCCGAGGCAATCTCGTTTCTATTGGGGAACCAGCACTATGCGCCGCTGGCCTCCGCGGACTTGCCGGCCCTGACGCTCAAGGGATATCCCAAGGCGCCCGACGGCCTCCCCGAGGCCATTCTTGTCCCCGTCTTCACGGGCCTCCTGATTCCGTTGGATTCCCGCCCCGACGCGCCGCGGAGCGGCGACCGGGAAGATCTCATTGAGTATCTGGCCGCGGGTCCTCTGGCCGGGGATGGAGTCGAGAGCCCGGACATCATCGGGGATGTCGCGCTGGCCGAGCGGGAATACCGGCCGTTGCTCGATTTTTTAGGATCGGCCGAGGCGCTGAAGGGATCGCGGGAGGATCTCCTGAAAAGGCTTGCCGCGGTAAAAATCAAGGCGTGTGCCGCCCGGATCGTGGATTCCCGCTTCCATCCCGCGTCATTCGCGGATACCCTGGCTGTCCGCTTCCGCCGATTCTGGTTCGTGTTTTTCAAGGCGCCGGGGCAGGCCGAATACTCCCGCCTGGTCGTCATCCCGAACCTGAAGCATTGACGAGGAAAAGGAGCATCCCATGTCGGCAAAATGCCACGACGATGTTATCGAGGCCATCCTGAGCGCTATCCGCCCCCGCAGGGGCGTCCTTCGTCTTCTGGGCCGCGTTCAGGATTCCCGTTTGGGACACTCGACCGCGGACGACGTCTTTTTTCTGATTCCCGACCTCCATTTACTGACTCCCCGGCGTCAAAGAGCCTTCGGAAAACGGGAATTCAACTATCGCGAGATCGGGCTTCTCGGCGAGATCCTGAGCGCCATGGCCGTCTTGAAGAAACAATGGGACAAGGACGGAACGACCAAGCTGCGGACCTTTCAGCTCGGAGATTTCTTCGATATCTGGAGGGAATTCCCGGGACAGGTCGACCCATCCAAGGTTGGGGACGAAGTCTACTCCCAGTTGAGGGACGTCCTCTATCGGGGTGTCTACCGCGGGCTGTCCTGCTTGAAGGCCTCCTTCCTGGTGGGCAATCATGACGTCCGGGATGACGACCGACTCCCCGAGCTCAACTTCTGGACCAAGGCGTTTAATTATTCGAGGCGGGCGTCGGATAAACCGTTTTTTCTGGCGTTTCACGGGGACGTGTTCGATTTTATCGAAAAGTTCCCGACTTTTATCAAGTCGCTCATGGTCAATATCGTGGGCACCCTCACGCCGTTGAAGACCTATCCGGTGGGCGTGGACATGACCCGGATCAACAAGCCGCTCAAAGACCTTACCGCCGCGATCACCGAGCCCGATCACACGCTGTCCGCCCTGGGCGCTCCCCGTGTGACCGGGGGGGAAAAGCTGCCCCGATATCTTTGCAATATTGTGACGAATTTAAAGAGTCAGCCTCTGCCGCATAAATATCTCGGCCGAGTCCATGAAATGATCGAGATGGCTCGCCGGGAGGACCTGACGGGAAGCAATGTCCGGATCGTCGCCATCGGCCATACCCACCAAGCCAAGATGGCATTCTACGCGCCGGAGACGGAAGAGCCGCCTATCCTTCTTATGGACATCGGCGCTTGGATCGAAAATTGCTCATATCCGCGGGACGAAGACGGTCAATTCGTCACCGAGCCCAGCGCCCAGATCGGGGTGATTCACGCCAACGACGCCCGGCTCTATCAGATCTATGTGCCGTCGCCGGGAGACTGAGTCCGGGATAACGCGGAAAATCCGAACAGCGGCTTAACTTATTTTCAGGATAGCCAATACTCTTCCGAGCAGCTTCTGGATCATCGGGCTCAGGCCGTTTCCCACAATACGATCCCCCTATCTATTCGTTCAAAAAGAGGCTTGTCCTTTTTCCTCATTCTCGCGAACTCTTCCATGGAAACGATGATGGGTGCTATAGGCCTTTCGCTTTTGCCGTTGAAAGCGCTTACTCCATTTTGAGCCAGTTTTTTTTCATCCGTTATGATAAGGATATCGATGTCGCTCTCTGCTACATCCGTCCCTTCCGCGCAGCTCCCGAAAAGAATGATCCTTCTCGCGCTCTCCTTGAGCCCTTGGACGAATAACCTCAAGATCCAGATGTTGACAAAGACTTTCATCTGTTTGACGAACGGGTCGTCCGCGTTGAGCCGATAGAAGACCATGCGGCCTTTCTCCGCCCTAATCAGGAGCGCGAGCGCCGCGAGCTGCCTCAAGATTTTATTGGCGGAGCCCTTGCTGATTTTCACCCTTCTCAGCACTTCCCGCTCATGGAACTCCGCGGCCGGATGGGCGAAAAAAAACTCCAACACCCTGAGGGTGGTGGGCTTGATGAAGTCTAATTTTATGGGCATATGCTCATTATTTTATGCTCAGAGTATAATATTTTGACCAACGACTGTCAAGCCCGCGCCCCCAACGCCTTCGCGAGCTCCGCTCCCCAGGCTTTCGCCCGTTTCAGCTCGCCGTCCCGGAGAGGACCGCACTTCCCCTTTACGATGAAGCGCTGGGCTTTAGCGATCGGGCCGTATCCCGCTTTTTTCAACCGCCGGAGGATGGTTTTCGCGGCACCGCCCGGCGACCACCAGATTCGAGTCTCGAATGCGGCCGAGTGTCCGCTCCCCTTGGGGAGAGCTTCGAGCCAAGAGCGCATCGACGGTTGCGAGAGATCGGGCGCCACTTTTTCTTTCGCGGCATTCGCTCCGATGCTCTTGAGCATTCCGTTGGTGGGGAGCCTGAAGGCCAGGAGCGGAGCGCCCGCAACGATGAGGTCGGCCCCCGCTATCGCCGCCCCCGCGGCCTGGGCGGTCGAGAGCGCTTGCGCCCCTGGGCCGATTCCTTCCGCGATAGCGCGGGCGACGGCGGCGGTATTCCCCCAGAGAGATTCATAGACGACGATGGCTTTCATGGCACTCTCCTTCATACAATATTGCGGTTCTGCCAGGCAGGATCGCTGAACCTCATTTTACGAGATTTGCGATCTCGTCAGCGATCTGTTCACGGTTGCCGGCGAAGCCGTGTTTATCGTAATACACAACGAACCTGACTTGCTCGGCACCCGCCGCTCGCAGCGCCCGGTAAAGAGGAAGCAGCTGATCCTCGATCGTCACGCTGCGGTCTTCCCAGCCGCCCACGAGGAGAATCTGCCGGTCGGCGAGCGCGGACGCGTTCTCCCTTAGTCCGTAGATCGCCTGACCCTGTCTCAGCTCTTCGAGCAGGGCCGTAAGGTCGAACCTCACCGGCCCGGCCGGGGCCGCCGTTGATGAAAGCCACTGCCCGATCATACGCGCCATCTCGGGATTGCGGTCGAACTCCCGGATGAAGGCCCCGTGGTCCGTCCCCGCGACAGAAGCCACGCGCCGCACTCGAGGATCCCTCGCCGCGTAGGATAGGGCCACCCCGCCCCCCCAGCTATGACCGGCGATAGCCATCCGTGTCGTATCGATCGCATATTGAGCCGCCTGCTGAGGGCTCTTCAGCCAGTCAAATGCAGCCCTGATATCTTCCAGAGCGTTCGCGAAGGACGTTGTGCCCTCGCTTTTGAACATCCCGCGCGGGTGGATCATGAGGACATTGACGCCGCGGTCGCGCAGCAAGCCTCCCAACCCCAGCACATCCTCCAGTCCATCCTGAGGATTGCTGGGCCAACCCGGTATCAAAAGGACAGTCGGCCTGTCACCGTTGGCATCGGCTAAAAAGAAACGCCCCGTAATTGTCGCGCCGTCACTGTGTATCGAAACCGAGACCATGGTCCGGTCCCCGCTCGAAGCGGAGCACCTCAATACGACCATGGCAGCCATGGCCAGAAATCGGATCCTTTTCATGGACTCCCTCCAAAGACATCCCTCAACTATCTTTTCAGGGCCTCGATCTTCTCCGGCGTGGCCAGAATGGCGCGGACGACATCGACGGCCAGGTAGGCGACGACGAACCCGATATAGCTCAGGAAGGGCGCCAATCCGGAAAAGACGATAATCCGGCCCGTGTATATCGCCCTCTTCCAGCCGGCCAGGAGCCGGTATTCCGAGCCGAAGATCCCAAAGGCATCAATGGCCAGCAGCACAAATCCGGCCGCGATCCCGATCCCGAACAGGATGGGAACCAGGCGCATGAAGCCCTTAATGAAGAGAACGATGATCCCGATAGCCTCCTGGCCGGCCGAATTTTTGCCCCCGGTCGCGGTGGAAATGGTATCTGGATTGAAGGCGACGATGGCAAAAAGCTCCAGCAGGATGAATAGGGCCGCGCCGACAAGAATGAACCGGATTCCCGCGCCCTGGATCGACCGGACCGTGCCCAGGACCAAGGCGATCAGGCCCCCGATGACGGCCAGCAAGCCGAGGCAGTCGAGGAAGGCCTTGGAGGAAAGCGAGCTGGGATTGTTCTCGATCAGGGAATCCCCCGTCGCGGCAAAACGGTGGGCGACGTATTGGACGACGAGGACGAGAACGACCCAAGCAATTCCGTAGAGGAAAGCGGAGAAAGAGTCGAGGCGGATGGCCACGACGAGCGAGAAGAGAAAACCGAGAGCCGCGGCGGATAGAAGACCGATATGGCCGATCCGGAATATCCAGCGGACGGCGAAATCCAGGACATTCCGATTGAGCAGCTCTTTGGTCGAAACCAGAATTTTCTCCAGGGCGGAGACGCCCCACAGCCGGACGGCCTTCGTCTTGTCTTCCGTTTTGTCTTGCGTCTTTTCTTGCTTTTTTTCTTGAACCATTGTTCCCTCCCTGAACGTGCTTTTATTATACACTAAATTCGTTTTCCGCCCGCTCCACGGCTCTCGGCCATTACCTTCACTTCCCGAAGGCTTTGTTAATCTAACGATAGAGTTGAGCTGCCGCGCCCAGCGGCAAAGCGAAGCCGCGATGCTTGCTTACGTCGGCTTACCACTCTCGAGAATAACCGATTTGACCACGCATCGCTACAAACGAAAGTAAACGGCATGACTGAGCGAGACGCAGGTGCTTTCCGCTCGAACGATTTGTTGGGCGCGCTAGAAAAGAGCAACCGGAACTTGTGATTGGCGATTCGACCTTTACCTCGATTGTGACTTCGTCGATCGGAAGAGCGTTGGAGGGCTGAAGAAGGATCTCAAGCCTAAGGCCGAGCTCGTTTCTCGTCACTTCGCCCGCCTTAATAGTAAGAGTTGGAGTACTTGTTATATTTTCGAGCGCGGTCGCCCGGCTTTTCAGTTCTGTCATCTCTGATGATAAGCGTTGAAGAGCTTCTTCGCTGGAGAAGGTGGGATAGCGCTCGCGAGCAACCTTCTCGAATGGTGCGAGTCGGTCTTGGAGCGTGGCGTTTCCACGGAGCAGCTCCTCAAGCTTATTATTCAGCTCCGCTTCACGTACGGCCTGTTGATCATCTCTCTCCCCTTGGTGTTTTTCACGTCGCGCTTCGATGACAGATCGAATGTGGTTGACACCGAACGTGCCAAGGGCTGCAATCCCAAGCCCAACTATTAGCATGAAGTTGGCTAGATTTCTCAGAGTCTCGGGAGACATGTCCATCCAACCTCCATACGCGCGTGAGCGCGCTTAACGCGATGCGTGACCCGCAATGGAAAGCTGCGCTCCGGCGCGGCTTTCCATTGTCGCGGTCGACGCAATTGTTGGACGTTTCCTCTTACTTCATTGTCAATGTAAGCTGATGGTCCCGAGATATATCGACTTCCTCGGACAACCTGCCGTTCTTGAATGGCATTCTCAACTTCTTCGCTCGAAGGCCGTTGAGGTTTTCATCAATGCGTTCGATCAATGGACCTGGCAGGCTGATTCTGTGAACGCCAAGTCGCTTCTCCGCAATGGCGGTGTATTCCTCGGAAATATCGCAGACGATGGAAAACCGCTCGTTGTTGTAGGCGGCGACGGCGCTGGTTCCCGCGCCGCTCATCAAGTCCACGACAAGCTCGCCTCTGGTCGTTCCCATCAGGACGACTCTCTCGATAACAGCCACGGGCTTTTGAGACGGGTGTCCCGTCTGCTCATTCTTTCCGACGAATCCGCAGAGCAGAGGCTCTTCGATCACGCTCGGTGGTCCGGGGATGAAGCGGAGCTTTCCTTGTTTGAGCTTCTGAAGTTGCACTTCGTTCAGGAAATTCTCCACGTGCATCTTCGCGTCCGGCTTTGACAAGTGAAGACATGTCATCTGTGCCGATCGCCAGCCGCGGATCATCGACGGGGAATTCTTGTAGAACCACGTAACCCAGCATCGCAAGGCGAGCGGTTCGGGAATCTTGCCGACGAAGTGGGCAATGATCTCGGGGAATCCCCAGAAAAAGAGGTGTTCCGAGAACGGCTCCAGGGACTTGAGTACGTTCACGATGTACTGGATGTAGTCGTCCCTCTCGCCGCCGACGCCCTTATTATACCACGGATCGAAGATAGTGGTCTGAGCCTTGATTCCAAGCAAGTCCAAGAGTCGCGCCGAGACGTGAACGTCCATTGGCGGCAGAATCACGACGCCGTCCCCGGCTAGTGAGGTCTCGATCTTGTCTCGAGTTTGCTCAAGCAACTTCCGTATGCGATCGCCGTTGTTCTTCATTTCTCGCCCTTCCTGATACTCCCATCCTTCAGCATGGTATACCCGAAGTAGGACAGAAGGAATTGAAATACCTCCCTTTTCTCCGGTTCCGGAGCAAACTGGACGATGGCATACGTGTTGAGCTTACCCGTGGTTGTGTCCCAGTAACTCTTCTTCGTGACTTGGTGTCGACCACACAAAGCCTGCCATTGCTCCGGGGTCTTGGGGTCGGCATCTGGATTGAGGGAGTGGGGATTCTTGTGATCCGGAGTCAGCTTGACTCGTCCTCCTCCCACCGGGTCGTTCTCTCCGTCCTCCAGTCCGCAGACCACTCCGGCTTCATTCCATTCGCAGGCGTAGCGTGCTCTTTCGAGAACGGCTGTCCAAGTGGTGTCCGTTGGGCGGACGCGTTTGCCGGCACCGCGTCGTTTTCGCTTGTCCGGCATCAAGTATTCCTGAACCTTCAAGTCTCCCCGATTCCGCCAAGACAGAATCGTGTACCCATCATCTGTGCGGAGTTCGGATAACCGTTGGTGCCAATTCTCGGGTTGCCGACCGGAGTCAGGATCGGTTGCGGCTTCGATAATTTGCTCTCGCGTGAGGACTTTGCCCAGGTTGTCGAGGAAGAGCGCCTCGATGCGCTTCTTGACGCTCTTCTGGCGGTATGGTCCCTTGGGTTTGCCGTAGAGCTTTCGTGAAGGACTCATCTTGTCTGCCATTCAGGTTTACTTTCTTCTCTTCTCACGGCTAACAATGTTTATGTTGATCCATATAACACCCCCAATATGGTCTCGATTGCCATATAAGACGCCTTCGGAAAAAGCCGCAGTTCATGTCTAAGCTGTTCGATCTCACTCTGATGCAACGTCTCGCCGTTTTTATCAAGGCATCTTATCAGAGAGTAGATCATCTTGCCCAGCTCTTTCGATTAAAGCGTAATACCGGAACTCAGAAAAGTCAACTCGCGGCTCAACGACCTTCGGCCGCCTCGCACGCTCGCATTCTCGGGCGGGGCATGGACCCCGCCCTTGGCCAAAGGGCTGCTGCGCCCCT
>Ga0299912_10002375_pt1 | contig 15391 bp, 12 predicted proteins | sample RVTome_2_FD_207667 | JGI IMG/M metagenome (GOLD analysis project Ga0299912, IMG submission 207667) | Soil microbial communities from uranium-contaminated site in the Upper Colorado River Basin, Wyoming, United States - RVT95D214 (version 2) ... | reverse complement strand
ACGCAATCTATATAACATGTGGCATCCGAAAAATTTCCATCATAACCACTATCATCAAGGTAAATACGAAGTCTGACATACCCGGTAATCTGCGATGTGCATCTGCCCCATATCGTTACCTTTTGCCAATCATCAACAACTGTAAAATACGCCTGCGAAAAACTTATACTGCCACCCCCTACGACATAGATATCCGCATAAGATTTATATACCGCAGGCCAGGTAGGAGCGCCTCTAATCCAGAATGAAGCGCATATATAATCACCAACACAGGGATTACCACCCATATCAGACCATTTACCACTACTGACCGTAGTAACATCATAGCCCCTGTTACGACAGACAACCTTAAGACTTGAAGAACCGTGCAGTCTGCATTCGGCACTTAGGCCACTCTTAGTATTATCTATATTCCACTGCATGTACCACCTGCCAATAGAGCCTTCGAAACTGCTGTCTGCGGAATTGTTAAATATGTTGTTTACACCTTTTTCAATCTGTACCGCTTCCACCAAATCTGCATTAACGGGCTCCATCTTATAAAGCTTTGTGTAAGACCAATCGTGGTAAGTGCCCCATAGATATCCGCTGGCATAACCTACAATTGAACGAAAACCTTGTGAGCTCTCTACTCTGTACGCACACACCCAGTGCTCACCATCGACACTTACATATATGCCTCCAACCTTAAAAGTAAAAGAAGATGGCGAGCTCTCCACAGCCGCATAGTATACGTGATTGTGTTTACACATCAGGTATAAATCACCGGCGGGATTAGCCTGCTGATAAGGATAATTGACGGAAACTATGTATTTAGGCCAATCCAATACGCTTTTGGTTGTATCATCTTCAGGGTCGAGCCGCCAGATTATGGGTTCGGTCCATGAACCATCGTGACCCCAGTAAAGATATCTGCCATCGGAGAAACCACAGGTAGGATTCGAGATATATATTGGCGAATTTGCTGTTTCAGACCAATTATTGGGTTCCTTCTTGCCCCCTGGACCAGAGGTATATTGAAGTTTGATTACCTTGGCGGCTGGAAAACCATCTCCATACGAAACATACAAGTTATTAGTATCTCCTGGTTTGAAGGCGACAAGGTGTACATGCTCATTTGGTTCCGGTACCGGCTCGTAAATCTTGGACCAGGTGGCGCCGTAATCATCGCTGTAATATATACGCCTGCAACTATTGCTCTGGGGCCAGTAACCATACTCCCCAACAGCAACCTCATTATCAGCTACTGCATACCATCCAAAATCTCCTACACAACCGCTTTCAAATTGCATGACCCAGTTCCAGGTACCACCTTTGTTGGTGGAGCGGAAAAGATTACCCTGAGCTCCAATCTCCTTACGTCCCAAACAAAGAATCCAACCCCCATCAGCCATAACCTTTATTGACTTAATAACATCGTTAGGCGATCGGTGAGATTTAAAAGGCTCATTCTTATCGGTATCCGCAATCGTTATAAAATCATCTCCATCAGTGGTAGTATATGCATATATAGAATCGCTGCAGAGAACAAGGTCACCATCTACGTCCCATGCATTAAAAGCGCCACCCATATCAAATATGGTAACTAACGGCCTTGAAGCAACGCATATTTGTTTATATCTGCCTTGATTCGCAGGTATCTGGTTAAAATTGGTGTCAAAAGCTACAGAATCACGGTTTACTTGAATTTCTGATAGGTTTGCCCCTGCCGTAGTGAGGTGAGTATGGAATAAAAGTGCTATCGTAAGAAAAAGCCTGTAAACCTTGCTTTCCATATTCCTCCTCCGGCCGGTAAGCATGCAAAATTGCGCACACCGTTTCTTCTACTTCAAAAGACGGAAACCTCCTGCCCGCGATTTATAATAAAGCGACCTTAAACCAGCAAAAAACGCAAATTGGCAGAGAAAATCAATTGCTGGTCAGCATCTATGATATCCCTACCAAATAGACAACAATCTCAGATATATAGTTTATCAGATGAGACCGACAAAGTCAACAGTTTTTTCTTTTTTCAACCCCCATTATCTTTGGGTCTTTGCCCTTCAAATGGTGTAGTAACCGCGACCAAAATGAGCCGGGGTCGTACTCTTGGACAAATTCAAAACCCGCTTTTTCAATGCCTTTCAGTGAAATCTTATTAAAAGATTTGGCACTAATATAAACACGATGAAATCCCTCTTTCTTAAGGATGTTTTGTAAACCGATGAGTAGGGTAGTGTATATGCGCCGTCTCCTGTATTGTGGCAGTGTTCTACATCTGTGGATCATACAATCAGATTCTCTCAAATGACAGTTGCCGAATTTTAGAGGTCCGAACTTGACCCATCCCCAGCCAACAAACTGACCTTCATTATACATTACAGCCAAAGCCTCCTTTTTGAAAACAATCTTTTTCCTGTCCTGTGCTGATAATGCTTCGCCAATGGCTGAGGCATAATCAGAAAAAATGCGATCGTATTGATCTAAAGTAGTTATATAATACAGGTTAAGTTTGCTGTTTGTGACCTCGGAACGGTCTGAAAGTCCTCCTTTGAGGTCAAGAGAATAGATTTTCTCCCTGCCGCAGTGTATCAAGTTAAAAAGAAAGATAAAACCTTTTTTAAGGCCGTGTAACTTGAAGAAAAAGCGTATAGTCTCAAATTTTTCCCTGAGCATAAGGACCGTTGGTTTCAACTTGGGTCAAGGTCTTTTCCCAGTTTTGAATGCCATATCCCCGGCTTGCTGTATTTGATAAGATTGCTTAGAATAAAACCTACAAACGGAAATGGGTCATCGATTCGAAAAGTCTGGTACTTGATGTTTTTCCCAAGGAATTGCCAGAAAGGCGGCTGGGTATTTTTTCTTGCCATCTTGTCGCTATATTTGTACCACAGGAAATCCAGACACAAATTCCGCAATACTACACCCAGCTTATAATCTTTTATGGTGGGAATATCTTTACCCAAAGCCAGTCGCAGTTGCAAATCTGCGTAATCGATGCCGGCTTCAAAGCCAATTTTAATCCCCGCTGTTACTCTTGGATTTATTTCCAGGATTTTCGGCACATTGTCTCTCGGGTCTAAAATTAAATCGACGTCAGCGCTTCCAATCCATTTGATACCTTCAAGCAATCTTCGGACATTTTCCACGATATCCGGCCGGTCAATGGTTATGTTGCAGGTGCTGGTTCCTCCGGTTACGGGAAAAAAGCGGGGCTTACCAATAACCATACAGACTTTCATTTTGGAATCCGCATCGCAAAATGCTTCGGCCTGAAATTGGGTTTCCATTAGCGGAATAAACTCTTGTATGATTAAAGGCCCATATCTTTTGCGTATAACAGGATAGTACCTGCGCAGTTCATCCACAGAATCAACCCGATGAAGGCCAACAGCGCCTATCCCCCGGCTTGGCTTGACCATAACTGGAAACGGAACTTTGCTTACTATCTCTTCTAAGCTCTCCTTCTCAGCGTCATAGCTTTTTGGACAGGGAATGTTGTTTTTCATGCAGTAATACATGGTGCGGTTTTTATCAGCAGCCTGCATAAAGATGTCATAGTCCGGCACGGGCATAGCTGTAAATTTAGAAAGCTCCGGCTTATGCAGTGAAACCAGATGCGCAGTAATATCGCCCAATGGAAGAATTACATCACACCGGTTGCTTTTAAGGTAATCTAAAAGGCAAAGATAAAAACCTTGTTCATCTTCAAAAATGTTAGGCCAAATCAGACGTTTGTCCGGATAGCGAGAAAAATACCCTTCACAGAATCGATGTGGGCACGCTATTTCAACATAGTGCCCCGCTCTCTTAAGTGCCCGCACAAAAGGCAGGCACTGGCGTCCGCAACCGTCCAGAACTAAAGTCCTAAGCTTTTCCAAAGTAACCTCTACACAGTAAAATCACTTTGCGCAAAGGGGACAAGTGGTGCTGGATATCTCTTCTGGCTCGACTGGAGGCTCTATGTTTTTTGCCTTTAGCATAAAACAAATGTCACGCAATTGATGGTGCCAGACTAATTTCTGGTCAAACTCTCCTTCAACTCGTTCTCTGCCTGCACGACCCAATCGTCTGGCGAGCTGTGGGTCCATTATGATTTTTTCAATCGCTTCAGATAAGGCGGAACTATTGCGCGGCGGAACAAGTAAACCCGTGACTCCGTCCAAAACTGAATCACTACATCCAATTATCCTTGTGGAAACAACCGGAAGCTCCATGCTGCTGGCTTCAATATTCGATTTGCAAAATCCTTCGCGGTAGCTTGGCATTACAAAAATGTCCATTGCAGCATAGTAATCCTCAATGTTCATAACAAACCTGACAAGGTGATGAATCTGTGGATGCTCTTCTATGGTGAGCTGAATCTGCTTAGGAGGACGATTCCTGATATCGTATCCGCCGATAATTAGCAAATGCAGCTTGGGTATCTTCTTGGTCAACTTACAAAACGCCTCTATAAGTTCACATATTCCTTTTTCAACGTTAACCCGCATTACCGTTCCAAGAACTGTTGCGTCCTGTGGGATTCCTAATTTGTCGCGAATCTCTTTCCCTCTTTGAATCCGTTCGGGTGTCCTTTTAAAGCTACTCAGGTCGAGACCGTCGCAGCTGCCCGAGCCATATACTGCGGCTTTATCTTTGTCGATAGCCCCTGCAGCTACTTCAGACTCTTTGAGTTCGTGGCTAACAGTAACGACTCTATGAGCTAATTTATTGGACATCTTATCTGCCGAAAACAGCAAAAATCTTTTTATCCCTTTATAATTGCACTCCCTCATGTTTCCCCATTTATGTCGTACAATCAAAGGCACGCCAGCCATTCGACCTGCAAAGCCCCCAAGTATACTGGGCTTAAGTGTCATAAGCTGGATGACATGCGGTTTTCTGCGGCGGAACAGCTTGAAAAGATATAATACCGTTTTGAGATCTGCAAAGGGGCTTAAGTCACGAATAAAATTTGTGTTGAAGAATTCAGCCCCTTCTCCTACCACCGAATCTACACCTTCCCCTTTAGCTGCGAAAACATCAACATCAAAACCATGTTGTCGATAAAATGATACTCGCCCTTTACACACCGTGACCATCGTTTTGGCCTGACTGACTGCCATAACCATCCGGAGGCTGCCAGACGACGTTTGTTTTGCCGGTATGATACTCAACTAACCACCTCCTTAAACTTATCCTGTCTCTCATCAATAAACCTTTCATAAATAGCGGCTGATAAATCTTTGTTTTGCCGCGACTCTACTACCAGAGCCGGAACGCTACCAACCACAAGCTCCATCTTAAAAAACCGTAACATATAAATCTACCGGTCGTATTTCCAGATTTCAAATATTTCGTTTCCTTGCCTCAGCGATTCTATTTCCAGTCTGTTACATTCAGCAGTTTCCTATTTCACTTTATACGCCGTAGGCGTATTTACATTTTCGTAACAGAGTTACGTGTATTAACAGCGAATTTTGGAATACCCGGCATCAGCTGTTCCTTTATCTTTTTATAAAATTCAAGCCGGCGCTGGTCATGAATCTGGCAAGTGAATTTCCTTTTTACGGTTTCTAAATTAAGTATAGACATTCTCTTGAGTCTATCAATGTTGCCTGCTACCTCAATGATTTTAGAAGCGAGTGCCTGGACATCTCCCGGCGGAACTAAATCCTCAGCAGCAAGCAATTCAGGAACCCCTCCAACATTACTTCCAATAACAGGAGCTCCTCGTGCCATCGCTTCCACCATTACCCGTGGCAAACCTTCTGTCCAAGAAGCCAGGACAAATATATCCGCCATGTCGAGTTGGTCAAAAACATTTCTTCTATACAACAGCCTGCCGAGAAATTGAACATAATCGGCGATGCCCAGTCGTCGTGCTTGCTCTACCAAGCAGGGTTTGAATCGACCATCTCCGACCATAGCCAACTCCAATTTCATCCCTTTTTTAATGCATTCGGCTACTGCCTCTACTAAAATATCTGGAGCTTTATACAATTGGGCCATAGAACCGATATAGCAAAGTCGCAAGGGCTGTTCGGATTTGACCTTGTCCTCTATCCTCTTAATTCTCGCCTCAATGACTAACTCATCAACTATCACTTCTTCAGGAAGTTCAACATCAGAATAATGCGTTGACCAACAGCCGGGTGGAAATTGTTGCTGTAAATAGTATTGTGTAGCATATGCAGCAGCGACAGCCCCCTGGCACTGTTTTCTTTGCGCCCTTGTTAAGTGCCATCTTGCAGCCGGGCGTAACAGACTCTTCACCATCCCAGGCATTAACGCATCCTTTGGATTCCCTATAACTTCCACGCCATAGGAAAGGTGATTTTTTTCGAGATGACGCCAAAGCAAAGTGGCCACAGACCCTGGAATTCGCAATATGTATGCATCTGCTTTATCTACCGCACTCTTAACCAAGGCATTTAATTGCCTATAGCGTCGTAAAAACTGCCAGGGGCCTCTAAAAGTCGGAAGAGGTAAAAAGGAAACATTGGGACCGTTGGCAGGAGATTCTCCTAACTTGTCTTTCAAACTGTCCGCAACCCGCGCCAGAACGAGAACTTCATCAAATACCTGCAGATACCTGCGCCAAAAGCTATAATCCTGGACAGTCATCGAATATGTGCTTCCGTCTCGCCCGCGCAGGTATTTATCATCAGTCGCCACAATAAGCCGCATCTGTCATTGCCTCCACACACTATTATTTCATACAAAACAAACACAACAAACTGAAAAGTAACTTGCCCTAACCTGACTATAGGCGTATTCACGGGGCATCCCCTCTTTCGGCATTGTTTCAAACACCGTGGCAACCCACGATAATGGTGTAAACTCCAGAGCTACGGCTACTCTCATTCATTCACCTGATTTTATTATCGACGCCAATTATTCCAAACTCCATTATTGCCGGCAGGTATTTAAACAAATCATTCAAACATCTCTGCGATACTATCTTCGAGTGTTCTTTTGGGACTCCATCCACAGTGATTCTTCAGCTTCTGATAGCTGCCAAATATTTGAGGTACATCAGCGTTTCCTCTCAGGCGAGAGGAATCAACTTCAATTTTTACATCTACCTGGCAATGGTCAATCATAGTCTGTAGCAGGTAAGAAATTTTGGTAGGTTTACCGGAACACAGATTAAAAATTTCACCTGGCGCAGGATTCTGACACAAAGCCCAAATCGCCTTGACGGCATCATGTATGCATAGAAAATCGCGAGAGCTTTCCAGGTTTCCGACTTTAATTACCTTTGAACCTTTGGCAATAGTTTGCTTCAGTTGTTCGGCGAAGGCACCAGGGACCAGTCGTGAGGTTACTCCCTTACCGATGAGCTGGAAAGGCCTGACAACCATCACACAGATATTGTGAACGCGATGGTAGTACAGAGCGATTTGAGTAGCAAGCTGTTTGCTCATACCATAAAGCGTAACAGGTTTGCAGAGTGTTTGTTCATCAACAGGTAATTGATGGGACTCAACGCGTCCGTATTCTGCCGCAGAACCGGTAGCAACCATAACAATGTCAGGCACATGCTTACATGCAGCTTCGAGTAAGGTAGTTATGGAAAGTACATTAACTTTATATATTTCTTGGGGACCTTTGGTATCAAATGCGCCGGCAAGGTGAATAATGTAATCAGGTTTGGATTGTTTAATCAGTTCTGCAACATTATCTGCAGAGGACAAATCCATCTTATAAAAAGAATCACAATTTGCCGGAGCAGCGTCTTTAATATCAACCCCTATAATCTTTGGGCGATGCTGTAGGCAGTCAAGATAATTGCACATATAACGTCCGGTAAAGCCACATATTCCTGTAATCAGAGCTTGTTTTTTCATAGTTTTACTTTCGCAAATACTTATCAGGCGAGCGGCTAAAAGCTTCTATGGCCATTTCATAATCATCGGTCCGGCCAATATCGAGCCATTCACAGTCGCTGCGGTAAGTTAGAACGAGCTTGCCCTCACTTTTCAATTTCATCATGAGTGTGGGTATGTCGAGGTACTGAGTATATGGTATGAAGTCAAGTGCTGATTTGTCGAAAACGTTCACCCCCATACTAACTAAGAACTCGAAGCGGGGTTTTTCTTTATATTCTATCAATTCTCTATTCTGGCCGATTTCAAGGACACCAAAGTCAATCTTTACCTCCCGTGGGAAAACACCTATTGTGGCTATCGCACCAGAATCGATGTGTTTATCAACCATTGCGCTGTAATCTATTGTGGTGAGTAAATCACCATTCATAACTATAAAAGTATCGGTAAGGTTCTCGACCAGTGAAAGCGAACCCACAGTGCCCAGCGGTTTGTCTTCCATACAATAATTGATATCAAGCCCTAACTGACCACCATCTCCGAAAAAAGTTCGGATTAAATCGGCCAGATGGTTTACTGACAAGGTAATTTTTTGGAAGCCGAATGACTTAAGTCGCCGCAACACGACTTCCAGTATCGGCATCTCACCAAGAGGCATAAGCGGCTTAGGAAATACCGTTGTATAAGGTTTCAATCGTGTACCTTTACCACCCGCTAATATCACCACTCGAATATCTTTCATGTGCATAACTTCCTCCAAACCGATATTATTAGCCTTTGAAACAATAATTAAACAGTTTTAGTACCCAATGCCATTCCCGCGAATGTAGAAATCCAGCAATTTCTTGCTATTTAATGGCCTTTACGCTATGCAGGGTTAACAGTATCATGAATTCCTACTACTTAATTATTTTTTCAAACTTCAAATCGCATAGGAATCCGGTCGATACCTGTATATGTTCTTCCTGATCCATTCTGCAGTTTCAGTCAGGCCCTGTTCCAGAGAATACTTTGGCCGCCAGCCACATGTTTCTTTGGCAAGAGTATTATTGCTTATCAAGCGTATAATCTCACTTTTTGTAGGTCTTATTCGTGACGGTTCCTGATTGATAGACATGTGGATTTTGCCTAATATATTCAGTATTATTTCAGCAACGGTACCGACACTTTCACCCCTGCCGACACCGAGATTGACAACCTGACCAATCACCTTATCACAAAGCCCAACGGTTATAAGCCCCTCAGCGGTGTCCTTAACAAATGTAAGGTCACGAATAGGTTCGAGCGACCCAAGCGTTATCTTGTCTTGTGTAAGTGCCTGGCTTATAATCGTGGGTATGAAAGCCCTTGCTGATTGACGTGGCCCAAATGTGTTAAAAGGCCGCACTGTAACTACAGGCAACTCAAAACTTCGGTAATACGACTCGACCATTTTATCTGCTGCTATTTTACTTGCGGAGTAGGGAGACTGTCCCTGCATCGGATGCTTTTCATCGATTGGAATATATTGAGCTGTGCCATATGTTTCGCTTGTTGACGTATGTATAAGGCGTGGCGTTCTCTCGTCATAACAGGCCTGTAGGACATTTACTGTCCCTTGAACATTAACGGCGACGTAATCGTTTGGAGCAATGTAGCTGTAGGGAATACCTATAAGGGCTGCAAGGTGAAATACGTAATCACAGCCATGAACAGCTCTTCTGACAAAGAAGGGGTCACGAATATCACCTGCGACCACTTCTATACTTTTTTGCGATTCTGTGGGTAACTCTGAGAGCATGCCCCAGTCGCCACGCCCGTTGTATTTAACAAACGCTCGCACATCAGCACCTTTTTCCAGTACTGCCTCCACAAGATGCGAACCAATAAAACCACCAGCACCGGTAACCAGCACCTTTTTACCTTTTAACATAACTGTTCCTTTATGGTAACCCCAAGCAAATCAATTACCAATATTGAAGATAGTGGAACTTATGAGTGGTCAGTACCTTCATAAAACACCTTTCAACTGACAAAAAAACCATCCTACGCGAAACGAAGCTTATCTACTTGTTTGGCTGCTCGGCAGGGTAATTTGGCTCGATATACCTTATCTTCGAAAGCATTTCTGCAACTTTTTCCATCCCCTTATGGTTGGCAGATATATATAGACCTTTTTTATGCCCCCAAAGGTCCTGTCTTTCCAGAATTTCTTTAGGTGTGAAGAATGGTGCCCTGGGATGATCTTCGTTGTACTTCGTCACATTTATATATGCTCCAAATATATCATAAGGCCACCCTTCGTATTTTAACTTCCATGGAATATCAAAATATGTATGCTCGGCAACTTTTAATTTGCCCAGATTTTTAACAGCGTCATATATATGCCTCGGAAAATATCCACATGATGGTGCCAGGAAATCGAGTTGTCCCTTTTCAGCTACGGCTTTATCAACAGCGCTCTTGATGGCATTAAATTCTTCCTGGCTTAATGGTTTATCCCTGATTTCCATAAATGGAAAATAAGTATATGGTTCGGTATCGACTGTTGTATAATCCGCACCAAGGATTTGGGCTTCGGTCCTTATTGTGTCTATGAACTTTTTGTAATAATTCGGGTCGGCCATATCAGACCTGCGAAAGTTTTGCACCTCATAACTTGGCCAAAGTGTCCTGGCCCATATCACCTTGACGTTATATTTCTTGCAAACTTTGATCGCCTGGCGGACTTTATCTAACATCGGCAATGGTGCATCCTGAGGGTTAAGAAAAAGTACCCAGACATGGGTTATAATCCCACTTGAAAGTGCTTTTTCCAGAGTTTCGGGCTTGTGCACAGGAGCATTATGCATCCAGATAATCATCGGTTTTTCTCTTGTTTGAGTGTATCCGGAATCATGTGTACTCTCGCCCCTCTCTTTTTGGCTGTCTTTGGCTAAACAAAGTGCCATTATCAGCATAACAACTACTGCGGCGCAGAGGAACAAGACGGTAACCAAATTTTTTCTCAATTCTTTTTTCATCTCACTACCTTTCTCTTACCCACACCGTAAGGGTTGTATTGAACTTAGAGCTTCCATAACTTTTTTTGTATGATTTTCAGGACTAAATCTCTGCGTAGCTGTTCTATAGCCATTTTCTATAAGCATAGAAACATACTGATTGTCTGTACTAAGACGCTTCAAATGTGCCGCCAATTTCTCATCATCATCCACCGAAAAAAGTAGGCCATTAACACCATCTTCTATAGAATCTTTTATCCCTCCGACTGGTGTTGCAACTATCGGACGACGCAGAAGCATTGCTTCTAAGACGACGTGACCGAATCCTTCCACATGAGACGGAAGAACAACTATATCCGCTTGAATTATAATTGCAGGGACGTCATTTCGCCAGCCGAGGAAATATACATTATCAGAAAGACTCAATTCATCCACGAGCTGATGTAAATACGCCATATACGATTGGTCATTACCGGGGGCATCACCTGCCAGCCATAATACGGGATTCAGCCCCTGAGATTTTAAGCGTGCAATGGATTTAACTACAGCGTGCTGACCTTTTCTGTATGTGAGCGTTGCTGGTACGACTATCCGTGGATGCTTATCTATCCCTGGTAAAGAAGCTTCAGGAGATTGGGTGCTTCTTTTGAGGGTATCGGTCACCTCTATAGTATCAAAAACAATTTTGAGTTTACCTTCCGGCACACCAGCAAGTTGCAACTGTCTTGCCGTTTCGGTGGAAATACACATAACCACATTTATTCGGTGCTTTAGCAGCCATCGGTCATATCTTGGAATAGAAGCCGCATCGGGACAGCCAATATACTCTCTTGCTAATGGATAGCGAAGCAAGCTAAAACTCATGCCCAGGAAAAGCGAGCCTGTAGGGCTGTTTGACCAGATGATATCCGGATTAATTTCACAAATTTTACGAATTATCCTTCGTCGCAGTCGCCAATAGGTTGGTATTTGGCAAAGCATTCGCCACAGCCGCATTAGCTTTTTATTGCGATATCCAATCCAAACCCTCTTAACATCAGGCAGCATTACGCTAAATTTTATTCCTGCCTCTTTGAGTTTCTCTATGTATTGATCGCACACCCCATACGCATCAATAACTTCGATGTCGACATCATCAAGAGCTGCCAGACGCTTGATTGTATCCGCCCCGAGCTGTGTGCCCCCCCCGAAATGTATAAAAGTATCAAAAAAAACAATTCTCATAGCTGGAAAACCTTATACAGCAAGGTCTCCAATCGAGTACCAATGATGGTTAAACATCTTACCGAACAGCTTAAAACCGTGAATCTTTCCTAATCTGGAAAAACCTACCTTTTCTATTCCTCTATTAGAAGCAGTATTTTTTGTCAAAGATGTTATGTAAGCTCTTTTAATATTTTCTTTGGCGGCGCATTTTAATATATGCTGCAAGATTACTGGATAGATATTCCGACCACGAAACTCAGGGCTGGTATAAGCTGACGCAATGTGTGCTTCTTGTTCCTTAAGGTGGATATGAGCAAGCTCTTCCTTAAAGCCGGGATGATAAAATAACCAACAGCAATGTACCAATTTATGTCCACTAAAAGCTAAAAACGACTTACCTCCATTATCGAAATGATATTGGATGTATTTTCTGGTGCTCTGTTCATCCCAGTTATCGAAAAAGTCGACAAATAAATCTATATCTTCATGCCCTCCATTTCGGATCTCAAGAGGACAGTGTGCTTGCACTTTTGTTCGAGTTTCACATATAATCCCATAAATGTAAAGCGGCCTATAGGAAAAAACAAATGAAAAGATACGTGATATAATCTTCTTGACCAGTCTCAGCGTACCATGTTTCTGCTTATACAATTTGAGTTTTTTGAAGCTTATCTTTGACATTTGTGAACAATTTCAAAACGTTGAAAATCTTTTATTACCAAACTATATACGTCTCAAGCTTTCATGTGGTATTCTTATTGCATCGTTAGTGAGCTGTTTCAAAACATAACCTTTTTTTTCTTCCGTCCGCCACAATAGAGTCAACCTTGAGTTTCTTCAAAAACCTATCCTTTTCTAATTCTGAGTGTATTTATTATACTTCGGATATCACTTTTTCTCAGTATAAGGCAATTCACAACTGAAACGCCATACTTGGCCTTTATTATAATCATAAGCGAGACCAGTAATACCACATGGCCAATTGCAGCTGATAATGCTGCTCCATTAATTCCCATAACGGGTATAAGCAGCCAGCAAAGAATAATATTAACCGCCGCTCCACAGAAAAGCATAATCGCAGCCAATTCCGGGGTTCCCCGGCTGGCTAACAATTGAATTAAAGTTCGGCTTAGCAAATAAAGCACCGTTCCTGGAACCAGAATCTGCATTGGTGTGACTGCTGGTAGAAATTCCTTGCCATAAAGCAATAGCACTATCCATTTACCTCCTAATAAAATAACTGTAATCACTGCTGCGCCGACACTACTTGCAAAACGCATCGCTTTTTCAACATGCGCTGCAAGTCTTTCTTTTGGAAAAGAGGCCCATTGACTGAACAATAAAGGCAGGACCGCTTGACCTGCTGTTACGGCAAGCATAGCAACTTGCTGACCTCTGCTGAAATAACCTACATTTTCAAAGTTTTCCACAAGGTATTTTATAATAAGAATATTAAGTTGGGCATTAAACAAAATCGTTAAATCCATCCAGTTTTGTCTTATACCCATTAGACCAAGTTTCCAGTTTATTTTCCAACTTGGCTTTATAGAGAAGTCAACATTTCCCTTCATCCAAAACCAACCTAAACTGGCCTGGATTACCGGTGCCAATATAAAACATAAGATAGCTCGGCCAACATTAAGAACTCCCAGCCATGCCAAAACTAATATTGCCAGCACAACACCAGCCATTGCTGCTAAGCTCATAATGCTCAATCGCTTTGCTTCTATGTGAATTAAGAGATGATTGCGAGCAACATATGCTTGCAGCATAATAGGAGCATAGATTATAATGGCTAATAATACAAACCACGAAACCTCTCCAAAATAGCTGGACTTGCAATAGATTAATGCTGCTAAAAAAATACCTCCAACCATTCCTAAAAGAAGCGTCGACCAAATGGTATTGATAAGATATACTTTGGTATTATCTGGGTCGTGCTGACTATAGTAGAGAAATGAAAGGGGAAAACCAAAAGAAGAAAACTGACCAACCAGAGACAAGGCTGACAAAATAACTGCATATTGTCCAATCCCCACCGGCCCAAGTATACGGGACAGAACTGCGGCTTGAAAAACACCGAGTCCAAGACAGATAAACTCAGTGATGTTTACTAAAATCGCTTTACGCAGCAGAGGCATAGTCAGTAAATCTCAACCCCGGCCTTTAAAGGGTACCCCATAGGCAAGCTTGCCTCTTGTTCATACAGCAGGAATTCTTGTTGTTCCCCGGCAATAATATATGCCCTATCTAAAAGGACCACCAGATAAAACAGCAAATATAGTGGATATTGGGCGCTTATTGCATCCGCTGATGTACTGTAAATTCCCCAGACTATCAACGCCCATATACACCCTGCACCAACAGAAGCAACTAAAGGGTCAGGAAAATGTCTTAATACAAAGGCCTTTCTGAGGAAAATTATTAAGGCAATTAACGCCCAAATTACTCCCCCAATACCATATATTGTGAGCAGGGATACATAGACGCTGTGACTTTCTCCCGCATTTTTTGCTGCTGCTCGTGTCGCTCCCTGACCCAGCAAATAATCTTTCACGGTTGTTGTCCTAATATAACTTTTCCACATAGCAACTCGACCTGTTACATTAGCTCCCCATGTACCACTGCTTGGGTCATAAGTCTCCTTTATTCGCTGAATATATAAGTTGCGGGCCTCAGGTAAAATCAATACTAATACAATAGCGGCAGTTATCACAACCCATGCGAATTTTTTGCCTCGACCAAAAATCCCCATCAGCAGCAAAGCCATCCCGAATGCCATAAATCCAGCTCTGGACCTGGTAAATAACATTGCTATAAGAAGAACGAATATAAAAGTATAAATGAATGTCCTGGACACAGTGATCTGCTGCAAACGTATGGCAGTAATCACAAGCATTAAAGAACAGCCCAGCATGCATGCTGCAGTATTGGGATTCATAAATGCTCCAGAACCTCTGGCTCCAAAACCCACTCCGACTGTTTCAAGTACTATTGGGGCAGCGAAAACTTCCATCTGCTGAGGGAAAAAATTCTGCAAAATAACTATAACGCCTCCAGCCATAGCACCCACAGAGAACATTGCAAGCTGCCTTCTCAAGTCACGAATATCGTCAATGCAATGTAGAACAGCATAGAACAGACACCAGTAAACGCCAAATTTCATTATGGCCTTCCAATATAGAGCCCTTTCAGCTTTTGCAGCGTCTATTGAACCGGTAAAATTTGCTATGACAGCAATGATTGTAAAGGCCGTAACGGCCCAGAAGGCGTAGCCGAAACGTATTCGTACACCACCAAGGAAATTTCTCCTGATTAGCACAATTAAAAAAAGGGATAAGCAATAAAGGTCGTCCATACCTATATTCAAAGGTAGGAATTGGCGATAAAACCACCACGCATGCGGATAAG
>Ga0299912_10002374_pt1 | contig 15391 bp, 16 predicted proteins | sample RVTome_2_FD_207667 | JGI IMG/M metagenome (GOLD analysis project Ga0299912, IMG submission 207667) | Soil microbial communities from uranium-contaminated site in the Upper Colorado River Basin, Wyoming, United States - RVT95D214 (version 2) ... | reverse complement strand
CGGGGAAGAATCCCGTCCCGAACAACGCCAGGTCCCGCACCAGGACCGGCGGCACCACCGGAGTGAACCCGGCGGCCGACAGCCGACCCAGTGCCCACTGCACCAGAGCGAACTCCAGCAATACCGCGGGGCCCTTCAGATAGGCGAACCGCGACCCGGACACCTTCGCCGCCCGATCCATGTCGATGATCCCCAGCCGCTCACCGAGGTCGACGTGGTCCAAGGGCTCGAAGCCGAACGATGGCGGATCACCCCACCGGCGGATCTCGACGTTGTCGGCCTCGCTGCGTCCGACCGGCACCGACGGGTGCGGAGGATTCGGCAACGGGGTCCACACGGCCTCGAACCGGGCATCCTTCTCATCGGCCTCGGCTAGTGCCGCCCGGTAGCGCTCGGCGAGAGCCGCCACTGCGGCGATCGCCCCGTCCTTGTCTGCGCCCTTCAACCGGGCGATCTCCTTGCCGGCGCGATTCTGTTCCGCACGCAGCTCTTCGGCCGCCACCCGGGCCCGGCGCCGCTCCTCATCCAGCGTGACCAGCCCGTCGACGTCCACCACCACGCCACGGCGACGAAACGACTCGGCCAACCCGGCCGGATCGGTGCGAAGCAGGGCAACGTCGATCATGGAGAGAGAGTGTACGGGGGCATTGCGGCCGTTCGTTGCCCTTGGCGCGATAGGCCTCGCCTCGCTCGGCCGCGAAGAGCGATGGGCGAAACCCGGCAGATGTCATTCGGATATGCCGTTTCAGCCACACACAACAAGAAGCGTGCCAGCGCGATTTCGCCTTTCGCTCATCGCTGTCATCCGCCATCCGCTGCCCGCTTCCCGTCGCGAGCGCGTGGACGTGGTTTCGCTTTTCGCGCATCGCCGCTCCGGCCTCCGGCCGGAGCGCTATCTCCCCAGGGCGCGGTCGACAGCCGCCTGCTCTTCGGGCAAGAGTGGCTCCACCCCTTCGCCGTCGGCGACCATCTTGGTGAAGAACAGCGTCTGGCGGGGGCCGTGGAGCAGCGTGATCACCAGGCCGTCGCGGCGCTCGTTGAGCAGAGCGATGGCGCGCGACAGGTACCCGGTGCGGTCCTCGTGGGCGTCGAAGGTCACCACCGAGGCGTACCGCAGTGCGCCAGGCATCCGATCGCTGAGGGACTTCACCACCGGCTGGAGGCGTGCGACTGCCGTCTCGACGTTGGCGAGATCCTCGTCCAGATGCCGCAGCGTCTCGATCAGGTTCCCATCGCGGGGAAGCGCCGACATCCGACGACGGTGGGACACAGCCATAGCCAGCGCAGCCACAGCGAAGAGGAAAGCGACCGCGGCGACTCCGAGGGCGATCTTGTCCATCAGGTGTCCGGATTGACCCTGAACGTGAACGAGAGTGAGTCGTTGTCGGCGTCGTCGTCGCCTCCGGGCACCGAGACGGTGACCTCGTAGTTCGTGCCGGGCGTCACCGGCAGGGCCGTGAAGGTCACCGACGTCTTGGCCCCGCCTTCCAGACCGTCGACCTCCTGGGTGTCCTCGTACAACTCGCCGGTGTTGGAGAGGAGCCGCAAGCTCACCGTGATGGACGACACCCCCAGATTGCCGCGGTTGGAGACGGTCACGGTGACCGACTGATCGGCACTCACCGGCACGACGGGGAAGCCCTCACTCTCACCGATGGGAGCCGGGTCCAAGTTGAGGTCGGCCACCGCGATGTCGTCGACCGGCGTGATCTCCGGTGCGATGAACATCCGGCGCGCCAGCTCCCTGGCGTCGAAGAGCGTGGCCTGGTCCGAGGGCACGAACGTGGCGCCGGGGAAGTCCCCACCCAGCAGCGTCGTGTCGACGTCGGCAACCTCGGACAGGAACCCGGCGTACGCCCGATCCCCGACCCGCAGGTCGATGAGTCCCTGATCCACCGTGGTTGCGGCGTCTTCGTCAAGCGGGTTGGCCGAGAGGGTGGTCAGCCCTGTCTTCACGCCGCTCATCCCGCCGCGCCACGACGAGACGGCGATCTGGAGGAATTGGTGCGCCTGGACGAGGTCTGCAGGGGGGTCGGCTTCGGCGAGCTTGGTCGCCAGCGTGTCGGCCTCGGTCTCCAGGTCTCCGAGGGTCGCCAGCAGCGTCACGCGGTTGTACTCCTCGAGATTCACCACGACGTCGAGCAGCGTCGCGGCGGCATCGGCCTCACCGGTGGCGGTGTCGAATGCGATGTCGAGGTAGGTCCGCGTCACTTCTCGCTCACCCTGCGCCCTGGTCACGCCGTAGATCACTCCGACGATCACGGCGACGATCGTGAAGACGATGAGGTTGCGGCGCCTCCGTCTGCGTCGCATTGCCGGGTTGAGAGAGGGGGAATGCATCATGTCCGGACGAGCGGCTCCAGCGAAGAGGTTGGCGACCGAGTATCGCACACCGGGATGCGTGCGAGCCGTGACGCGATGTCACCCGTGCGGCGGCCGCCACCCGATCACCGGGGACCCCGTGCCTTGATGCGGTGCTTCGTCCGTATGGTGTTCGCCGAAGTTGGCACGATGCTGATCGTCCCGTCCACCTCGAGCACGGCCTGGCGGACCTCGGACAAGCCGGCCAGACCATGCTCGCGAGCAGCCTGATCGAGCTCCGCCTCGTCCACTCCCTGGCGGACCATCTGGCGGCGCTGCAGCACCCCGTCGCTCACGAGCACCACCGGCTCGCCCTCGGCCACCCGTCGCAGCCAGGGGATGCGATGGCGGACGCGGGCGAGGACCCCGTTGGCCACCAGCAGGACAGCCGCGGCAATCAGCCCGCCGGCTAGAGACGTGTCCGACCCGACCATGGCGTTCTGCACCGCGTTGGCGATGAGCAGGATCACCACCAGGTCGAACGGTGTCATCTGGCCCAGCTCGCGTTTGCCGCCGAGGCGCAGCCCGACGAGCACGACGACGTACACCACCGCGGCTCGAACGACGATCTCCCACCACGGCGTACCGAGGGTGAACACGCCGCTCACGATAGGAGGAGGCAAGCCGGGTGACGCCGCTACCGGGCGACGGGCGACGATCCTGGTGGGCGAGGGGGGACTCGAACCCCCACAGGTGTTACCCCACAGGAACCTGAATCCTGCGCGTCTGCCAATTCCGCCACTCGCCCGCGGAGGGCGGGCATCGTACCACGAGCCCTTTCGCCGATTCCGAGCCCCGGTACCCTTGACGCAATGGGTCTGGCCCGCGGCCTGGAACGCCGCCTCGAGCGTCTCGTCGACGGCCTCGCCGCCCGACTGTTCCGCGGCCGCGTCCATCCGATCGAGTTGGGCTCGCGCCTGGTGCGCGAGGCCGACCTCGCCCTCTTCGACACAGCGGGGGGACCGGGGGCGCCCAATGCATACCTCATCGTTCTCGGAGGGGAGCCGGAGGACTCGCTGGTGCTCGACACGGTGTGCCGTGAATTGGCCCAATACGTCGAGGACGCCGCCGCCGACCGCGGGTGGCGCCTGGAGGGACCGGCGCGGGTCGAGGTGGCCTTCACACCAGGCGATCGTGCATCCGACGTCGAGATCACGGCCGGGGTCGAGCCCGGTCCCCGCAGCGCTTGGGCGCACCTCCAGCCGCACGCCACCGGCCCGGCCATGGACGTGTGCTACAACCGCTCGGTCATCGGCCGCTCCGGCGCCTGCGACCTCCACATCCCGTCCGACGACGTCTCCCGGCAGCACGCCGTGATCTGGCAGGAGGCCGGATCGGTGTGGCTCGGCGACCTCGGCTCGTCCAACGGCACGTATCTCAACGGAGAAGCCGTCGTCGGAGCCGCCGCCCTCGTGGACGGCGACAGGATCGCCTTCGGGGACACCGGGTTCACCTACGGGCCGGCCACCTGATGTCGACCACCGCGGTCAACCTGCTCAAGGTCGGCGTCGTCGTCATCATCTACCTGTTCCTGTGGTTCGTCGCCCGCTCGGTGCGGGCCCAGGTGGCTGCGCCCTCGACCCAGGCCGCGGCGGCCCGCCGACCAAGAAGGACCGCCCCGGTGGTGGCGATCATCGCCCCCGAATCCATCGCCGGACGAACCATGGAGGTTCGGCGCGCCTTGGTGGTGGGGCGGGGCGAAGCCGCAGACGTCGTCATCGACGACGGCTTCGCCTCCGAACGGCACGCCCGCTTCGAGAACGTCGAAGGCACGCTGTTCGTCGACGACCTCGGCTCCACGAACGGGACGTTCCTCAACGGCGAGCGGATCACGGGCCGAACTGCGGTGGAGAAGGGCGACAACGTGCGCGTCGGAGGCACGATCATGGAGGCTCGATGAAGTTCTCGTGGGCCGCTGCCACCGACACGGGTCTGGTACGGGACCACAACGAGGACGCGGTGTGGCCCGACCCCGGATCCGGTGAATCGGACGAGCCGATCGTTGTCGCGGTCGCCGACGGAATGGGCGGCCATGCCGGCGGCGAGATCGCCAGCCGGACCGCCATCGACACCGCCTCCTCGGTCGGAGGGAGCCCGCTGGTCAGGGTGCAGGCCGCCAATCTCGCCGTCCTCGACGCAGCCGCCCACCGTCCCCGGCTCACCGGCATGGGCACCACCCTCACCGTGGTCTTGATCGATCCTGCGGGCCATGCCGAGCTGGCCCACGTGGGCGACAGCCGGGCGTATCGGTTCCGCAAGGGGGCCCTCATCCGCCTCACCGAGGACCACTCGTACGTCGCGGAGATGATGGCCGCAGGCCGCATGACGCCGCAGGAAGCCGAAGTGCATCCGTACCGGAGCGTCGTCACCCGGGCCGTGGGATTGGAGCCGACCGTCGAGGTCGACACCTTCCACGTCGACCTCGTGCCGGGCGATCGCCTCCTCCTCTGCACCGACGGGCTCTCCAACATGGTCGACGAACAAGCCGTCGCCCGAATCCTCGCCGCGGATGAGGGGCCCGCTTCGACCGCGGCCGCCCTGATCGAAGCGGCCAATGCCGCCGGCGGGGCCGACAACACCACGGTCGTCGTCGTGGACGCGCGGTGACCGAACGCGCCGAGGCGACTCTCATCGGGATCGCCGCGGCGATCGCCGGCCTCGGCGTGGGCATCGTGACCTACACGGCGGGCGATGGGATCACGATCGACGCCCTCGCCGCGTTCGCAACACAGTTCGCCGCCTTCACCGGGCTCTTCATCGCCATCCGACGGTGGGCTCCGTCGGCGACCCGGCTGTTGCTCGCCCCTGTCTCCCTGATCGCCGCCATCGCGGCGATCGAGGTGTTCCGGATCGACCCCGATCTGGGCCGGCTCCAGCGATGGTGGCTGCTGCTGGGAGCCGCCATCGCGATGGCGGTGCTGTTCCTGCTGCGCCACCGCGGGCTCGAGGTGCTCCGGCGGTTCAGGTACCTCTTCCTCGCGGTCGCCCTCGGCCTCCTCCTCCTCCCGCTGACACCGTCGGGGTGGCCCCTCGGCGGCGCCACGATCAACGGCTCGCGCCTTTGGGTTCGACTCCAACTGGGTGAGCGCTCGCTCTCGTTCCAGCCGGGCGAAGCAGCCAAGCTCCTGCTCGTCGTCTTCCTCGCCTCGTACCTGGCCGACACCTGGCGGGGCCTGGCGGAAATGCCCCGGTCGTTCGGGCCGCTGCGGCTGCCCGAACCCAGGCAGCTGCTCCCGATGCTCATCGCCTTCGGGGTGTCGCTGATGGTGCTCGTGTATCAGCGCGACCTCGGCGCGTCGCTCCTGCTGTTCGTTCTGTTCATGCTGATGCTGTTCGTCGCCACCGCCCGGCCGACCTACCTCGTCGCGGGTGGCGTGCTCGCGGCCGGGGGGGCGCTCGGCGCGGCGTCGGCCTTCGATCACGTCGCGATGCGGGTGTCGGCGTGGTTGCACCCATTCGCCGACTTCACCGGGAGTGGGTACCAGGTGTCCCAGGGCCTGTTCGCCCTGTCAGCCTCGGGCGTGTTCGGCACCGGCCTCGGCAACGGGGCGCCCTACCTCATCCCCGCAGCCGCCACCGACTACATCTTTGTGGCCGTGATCGAGGAGATGGGCCTGGCGACCGGCCTGGCCATGCTCGCCGCCTACGCCCTCGTGATCGCCGTTGGGTTCGGGATCGCCCTCCGCGCCGCCGATCGTTTCCGCTCGCTCCTCGCCGCCGGGCTCACCATCACGCTGGCGGTTCAGACGCTCCTGATCGTCGGTGGGGTGATCCGTCTGCTCCCGCTCACCGGGATCACCCTGCCGTTCGCCTCGTATGGCGGGTCGTCGTTGCTCACCAACATGACCCTGGTCGCCTTGCTGGCGCGGGTCTCCCACGAGGAGCGGGCGTGAAGCAGGCCATGCGTCCGGTCGCCATCGCATTGCTGGCGCTGATCGGATTCTCCGCCGTGTGGCTCACCGGAATCCAAGCCAATGCCGGGTCCGACTATCGCGATGACCCGCGCAACGTGAGGGTGGCTCGGGCGCCGGCCGACACGGCGCGGGGGAACATCGTCACCGCGGACGGCGTCGTCGTGGCCGAGGACGACCCCGATGGGGGACGCCGTTACCCCGAGGGAAGCCGCTACGCCCACATCGTCGGCTACGACGCCTCAGCCGGGAGGACCGGGGTGGAACTCACCCGGTACGCCGCCATGCAAACCCGCGACGACGGGTCGATCACTTCGTGGATCCTCGGTCTTCTTGGCGCCGATCTCGGGCCCCCCGACGTGCACCTGACGATCGTCGACGAGGTGCAGCAGGCGGCGGAGGCCGCGCTCGGGTCAAAGACCGGGGCAGTGGTGGCGATCGATCCCCGCACCGGAGCGGTGCTCGCCTACTCGTCGTCTCCCGCCTTTGACCCCAACGACGTGGTCGACGGGTCCTTCGACCCGGAGGACGAAGGATCGGTGGATGAGGTGATCGATCGCGCCGCCGACCGGTTGCTGCCGCCCGGCTCCACATTCAAGGTGATCGTGACCGCCGCCGCCCTCGAGGCGGGACTGACCCCCGACACCACGTTCGACGACGCCACCGAGTACGCGCCACCCGGTGGGGTCGCCATCCACAATGCCGGAGGCGGAGACTGCATCACGGGCAGCACCCTCACGCTGACCGATGCCCTCGTCGTGTCATGCAACGTCGTCTTCTCGCGTCTGGCCGTCGACCTCGGTGCCGGCGCCGTCGTCGGCGCCGCGGAGGATGCGTGGTTCAACCATCGCTTCGCGTGGGAGACCAGTGCCGCGGAGTCGTCACTCCCCTCGGCTGCCGATCTCGCGGCGGACATCCCCGCCCTGGCCCAGAGCGGCATCGGCGAGCGCGACGTGAGGGCGACCCCCCTGCTGATGGCGATGATCGCCGCCGCCCTCGGCAACGATGGGGTCGCCATGGCCCCCTACGTCGTCTCCGACATCGTGGCCCCCGACGGAGAGGCGATCGAATCGACCGAGCCCGCAGTGCTCGGCCGCATGTTCCCGTCGGCGGTGGTCGACGACTTGCTCGCCATGATGGAGGCCGTCGTCGACCAGGGCACGGGCCGGCCCGGCGGCGTGTCGGGGGTCCGGGTCGCCGGCAAGACCGGGACCGCCGAGGGCGCAGGCGGACCGCACGCCTGGTTCATCGCGGTGGCCCCGGTCGAGGATCCGACCATCGCGGTCGCCGTGTTGGTCGAGGGTGGGGGGGCCGGTGGGTCGGTGGCCGCGCCCATCGCGGCACGCGTCATCGCCGCGTGGCTCGCCTTCGACTCCTGAGAGCGCGCGCCAACAGACGGGGCCACCGATGACCCGAGACCCGATCTGCGCGCGCTCCGACCCCGGTTACCATTCGCCGCCGTGGATTCGCAACGGGTCCTGTCGGACCGGTACGCCCTCCTCTCCCATCTCGCCCGTGGCGGCATGGCGGATGTCTACGTCGCCCAGGACCGCCGCCTGGGACGGCAGGTGGCGGTCAAGATCCTGCACACGCAGTACGCCGAGAGCGCTGCGTTCATCGAGCGGTTCCGTCGCGAGGCGCAAGCCGCCGCCAACCTGACCCACCCCGGCGTGGTGGCGGTGTATGACTGGGGCGAGGACAACGGGACGTACTTCATGGTGATGGAGCTCGTCCAGGGCAGGAACCTGCGCGATGTGCTCCGCAGCGAAGGAGCCCTTCTCCCGCGTCGCGTCGCCGAGATCGGTATGGCGGTGGCTTCGGCCTTATCGGCGGCCCACGCCCAGGGCCTGGTCCATCGTGACATAAAGCCGGCCAACATCTTGCTCACCCCCGACGGGGCGGTGAAGGTCGCCGACTTCGGGATCGCCCGGGCGTTCGACGACTCCGACCAGCTGACCCGGACCGGCGCCGTGATCGGCACCGCCACCTATTTCTCTCCGGAGCAGGCCCAGGGCCACCCGGCCGACGCCCGCAGCGACATCTACTCGCTGGGTGTCGTCATGTACGAACTGCTCGCCGGGGTACCACCGTTCTCCGGCGAAAGCCCGGTTGCGGTGGCCTACCAGCACGTGCGCGAAGAGCCGGAACCTCCTTCGGACCTCAACCCGAACGTGCCACCGGGCCTCGAGGCGATCGTGCTCACTGCAATGGCGAAGCATCCCGAGGATCGCTATCAGACCGCGGAGGACCTCATCGCGGACCTCAAGCGCCTTCTCGCCGGCCAGGTCCCGCTGGTGGCACCGCAGAACGAGGCCCCCACCCGGATGATGGCCGCCGCTGGAAGCGGCGGGGGCGAGGGATATCCCTCCGACCCCTATCGCGCCCCGCGCACCAGGGCGTACGCCGAGCCGCCGTACCGGGAGCCGGGACGGCCCGATCGCACCACGATCACCATCGGCATCCTCGCCGCGGTTGCCCTCCTAGGACTCGGACTCATCGTCCTCTTGAAGCTGCTCGGCCCATCGGGTGAATCGACCACCGTCGAGATACCGGACCTACGGGGTCAGGAGGTCGCCGCGGCAGAGCAAGCCCTCGCCGACCTCGGGCTCGACACCGACCAGGAGACGGTCGCCGACGAGGAGATCGCCGCCGGCCTGGTCGTCGGCACGGATCCGGCGGCGCACGTCGAGGTCGAGAAGGGTTCCACGGTGACGATCCTCGTGTCCGGTGGGCCCGCCAACGTCCCCGTACCGCGCCTCATCGGCCACACGCGCGCCGAGGCGGAGGCGCTCCTCGCCGACGCTGGGCTCAAGCCGGGAGTGATCACCCTCGAGCAGTCCCCCGTAGTCCCCGCGGGCGAGGTGATGGACCAGGACCCCGCGCCCGACGTGATGGTGAGCGAGGGTGCCGAGGTGGACATGGTGATCTCCGCCGGCGCCGACGCCCTGGTCGTGCCCAACGTTGTCGGCAAGAGCGAGCCCGATGCGATCTTCCAGTTGACCTCCGCCGGATTCCAGTCGGCCCAGATCGTCATCGAGCGAAGGCCATCGGCGGAGGTGACCGAGGGGTTCGTCATCGCGACCGAGCCTGCAGCCGGCGAGGCCGTCCCCACGGACGGGACCATCCTGGTGGCCGTCTCCAAGGGTGCGGTCCCCTCCGTCGTCCCCAACGTCATCGGGATGACCGAGGAGGATGCCACGACCAAGCTCGAGGAATTCGGCTTCGTCGTCATGGTCGACGACACCCCTGTCGAGGTCGCAGCGGACGACCCCAACGTCGGCAAGGTGGCGGCGCAGAATCCTCCGGCCGGTTCCACCCAGGACTTCGGCTCGCAGGTGACCATCCAACTCGGCGAGGCGACGGGGCAGGTGACGGTGCCAAACGTGGTCGGCAAGAACGAAACCAACGCCCGCAACACGATCGAACAGGCAGGGCTCGTCTTTGCCAAAGGCGCCGACACCCCCCTCGCCCCAGGCGATCCTTCGATCGGCAGGGTGGTCACTCAGAACCCGACCGAGGGCGAGACCCGGGCCGTCGGTGACGCGGTGACGGTGAGCCTCGGAGTGGAGGGTGCCGTGGTGCCCGACCTGTTCAGCGGCGGCAACGGCAACTGCCCGACGGCGGTGACCCAGGCCCAGGCGAGCAACCGGATCACCTCGGCGGGCCTCACCATGACCACCCAGGTGGGCGACGACGATTACACGCTGTCGTGGAACTCGGGCACCAACGAGTTCGACCCCGCAGCACTCTCCGCATGCGAGGGCCGGGTGGTCAACCAGTCTCCACCGCCGGGCACGATCGTCGCCAACGGCACCGCGGTGACGGTGGCGTTCGATCCGGTACGGGCACCGGCTGCCAACGACATCTTCGGCCGCCTGATCGCCGACGTCGCGAATGCATACCAGGGAGCGGTGACATTGGAGCAGGCGCCTGCCAACGGTGGCGTGTGCAACAGTGGGACCTACCCCGCCGGCACCATCGGGCAGATCGACCCCACCCCGAACGACGACATTCCCCTGTCGGGCGGTGAGCACACCCTCCTCTACTGGATCGTCGACACCCTCGCCGCCAACAACTGTTCGTCGTGACACGCGGCGAGGCGCTCCTCGCTTGGTATCGGGACAACGCCCGGGACTTGCCGTGGCGCCGCACGCGCGATCCGTTCCGGATCCTGGTCAGCGAGGTGATGCTCCAGCAGACCCAGGTGAGCCGGGTCATCCCGGCCTATGAGCGGTTCCTCCGCGCGTTTCCCACGGTCGAAGCCCTGGCCGCGGCCCCCTTCCACCGCGTCATCGCCGTCTGGTCGGGGCTGGGGTACAACACGCGGGCACGCCGCCTGCGCGAGGCGGCCCGGATCGTGATCCGTGATGGCTGGCCGACCGATGCCGCCGGCCTGCGGGCCCTGCCCGGCGTGGGTCCCTACACCGCGGCGGCGGTGGCATCGTTTGCCTACGGGCAGCGGGTTCCGGTCGACGACACCAACGTGCGTCGGATCCTCTCGCGATGGGAGGGCGAAGCCCTGACGGGTGCCCGCCTGAGGTCGGCGGCGGAGGCGGCGCTGCCCGAGGATGCCGCAACCTGGAACCAGGCGATCATGGACCTGGGTGCGATCGTGTGCCGGCCGACGCCCGACTGTGCGGCCTGCCCGGTCCGGCGGTGGTGCACCGACCCCTCGCTGTACCGCCCCCCGGCCCGCCAGACACCGTTCCGTGGTTCCGATCGCGAGGTTCGTGGTGCCGTGCTGCGTGCCCTGAGCGGCCGGGCGTGGCGAACGCATCGCCAACTTTCCGCCGCCGCCGGGCATGACATCGCCCGAGTGGATGCAGCCGTGCGCTCCCTCGCCGCCGATGGCCTCGTTGAACGACGCCGGAACGGCGCGCGCATCGCCGGGTAGGCTCTCACGATGACCGAACGAGAAGCGGCGATGACTCGACGGGCCCTGATGCTCAGCGTGCTCGCCCTGGTCCTCGCGGCCTGCGGTGATGACGGCGCGGTCTTCACCACCACGACCACGGCCGCCACGACAACGACGGCAGCGACCACCACGACCGCGGCGACCACGACCACCGGGGTCACCACAACCACGGCTGCCACGACCACGACGACCACGACCACCACGACCATGGCGCTCCCACCGGTCCTGCTCCTGCCCGAGGGAATCGGATTCGCCGACTTCGGCGATGACCCAGACCCGGTGATGGCCGCGGCCGAACTCCTCTTCGGCGCTCCGACGTCGGATACCGGCTGGCTCGCCGGTGGCTTCGGCGACTATGGGGTGTGCCCCGGCACGGAGTTCCGGCAGGTGTCCTACCTCTCGGACACCCTGATCCTGATGTTCAGCGACGTCGACTACTTCGCCGGCGGCGGGGTACGCAACTTCATCTCCTACGCGTACTCGGGCCCCACCATGCTCACCGCCGGCCCGCCCGCCAGTGTCGACGTCGGCACCACGGTCGCCGAGTTGTTGTCGATGTACCCGACGGCCACCGTGCTCGGCGACGACCCGCTACTCGGCCCGAGCTTCTACTACACGCCTGGTTCGGGCTACGAGGGGATCTACGGGACGCTCACCGGAACCACCGACTCCGACGTCGTCACCTACGTGGTCGGCGGGGTGGGCTGCGGGGAGTGAGGAAGACGCCTCGCTTCGCTCGGCCGCTACCGGCTTCCCGCTTCCGGCTACCAGCAAGAGCTGATCAGAGGTGAGTTGGCCCTGGAGAACCGTCTTGCGGGCAGCGGGTAGCGGGTAGCGGGCGACGGAAAACGAGTAGCGGACGACGGGAAGCGGGAGGCCGGTAACGCCACCGCCGGCTCAGCTCGACTCGAGGAAGTTGGCCAGGAGCCCCTTGCCCTCGAGGGTCATGATCGACTCGGGATGGAACTGCACCCCGATCACCGGAAGATGACGATGGCGAACCGCCTGGACTACACCGTCCTCGCTCGTGGCAGTGACCTCGAGATCGGGGGGCAGCGCCACCGCGGCGAGTGAGTGATACCGCGTGGCGGTGAAGGGATTGGAGAGGCCGCGGAACACGCCGCGTCCGTCATGGGTGATCTCCGACGTCTTGCCGTGACGCGGCTCCGGCGCCGCGCCGACCGTGCCACCGAATGCCACGACGATCGCCTGATGGCCGAGGCACACGCCGAGGATGGGGATCCGTTCCCCCAGCGTCTTGACGAAGTCGATCGAGAACCCGGCGTTCTCGGGGATTCCGGGGCCGGGTGAGATCACCAGGCGGTCGGGCCCGAACCGGTCAAACGCCTCCTCGGGGGGGAGCACGTCGTTGCGGATGACCACCGGCTCCGCCCCCAGCTCGCCCAGGTACTGCACGAGGTTGAAGGTGAACGAGTCGTAGTTGTCGATCACCAGGACCCTCATCCGACCGCCCCTTCGCTGTCGAAGAAGGTGGAACCTACCCACTCATAGAGCAGGGCGACGAGGACGATGAGCACCGCGGCGGCGAGGACAATCTGTGCGATCCGGACCGCGGCCGGGCCGGGAAGCAGCTCGTAGAAGCGCCGGATCACGATCCGCCGAGGATAACGGCGGCGTTCGGCCCGTCGACGAGGTGAGAGATCACCACCAGCCGGTCCCGAGCCGAGAACGCCGGCGTGCACGTGGTGAGGGTCAGCCAGGCGCCTTGCCACTGCCCGGTCACCGAGGTGTCGGTCGGCGCGACCGTGCGCACCTCAACCACCTGGTAGGTGTGCTCACCGGTTGCGGTGTCAACGGTGATCAGGTCGCCGACCCCGACACGGTCGAGGTGCAGGAAGGGGGCGCCGTACGTGGTGCGGTGGCCGCTGAGCACCGCATTGCCCGGCTCACCGGGAAGGGCGGTCCCCGGCATGTGCCCCACACCGTTGTGGAGCGAGGCCCCGTCGACGCCTTCGACAAAGGCCCAGTCGACTCCGCCGCTCGGGATGACGATCGTCCCGATCGCGTTTCCCGGTGCAGGAGACGCCATGAGCCGGATGGTCCCGTCGGCGGGCGCGGCGGTGGCCGGATCGGGAGACGGGAGATCGGCCGGCACCACAACCGGTGCAGGGGAGAATGCGACCGGTGCGTAGGCGACGTCCGCCACCGAGACGGCGGACGAGGCCAAATCGTTGCGAAGCCCCGCCTGGGCGCGGTTCGCCAGCACCGACGTCACGCCGAACTCGTAGGCGACGAACCCGGCGATCAGGACCGCACAGGCCACCGCCACCCGCGCCGCCGCCCGGCCCACGGCCATCGCCGACGGCCCGCGGCGGATCGTCAATGCCGGCAGCTCGGCCCGGATCGTGCTCACTCTCGCCTCCACCTGAAGTGCCGCGTCCTGGCGCCGCTAGCCTGCGCCCATGCCCAAGTCGAAAGGTCGCCGGAAGCCGCGGCGGGTGGTCACTCCGACCGTCGAGCACAAGGACACCAAGGTCTCGCCGAAGTGGTACGTGGCCCTGATGTTCTCCCTCATGGCCATCGGCGTGATCGTGATCATCCTTAATTACATCGGCATCGTTCCCGGCGGCCAGCGGAGCATGTACCTGTACTCGGGGCTCGGCGCCATCGCCATCGGGTTCCTGATGACGATGAACTACCACTGAGGGCACGGTCGAATCACACCTGTGTAGTTATCCAAGGGGTTGTCCACGGGTGTGGACAACCCGAGTCTTGAGTCATCAGTCATGAGTCATGAGCAGGAACCGGCAGCTGCTCGCCCGCATCCGAACTCAAGACTCAGAACTCAAGACTCTCCTCCTCCATCTCCTCACGGCAGTGCCGGGGCGCCGCCATGTCCTCACCCGGGGCGTGAGTGACGGTGAGGCGCATCCCGCAGACGCTGCAGCGGAAGTGACGCTCTACCTCGACGATGTCGTCGGGGTCCGGCTCGTCGGGCACCGGGGTGGCGAGCACCCGGATGCCCCACCTACCCAGCGCGAGGATCACCAGGCCGATGAGGACTGCGATCACGATCGTGACGACGTGGCTCAAAGGCGTTCGAGCACCACGGCGTTGGCCATCCCGCCGCCCTCACAGATCGCCTGCAGGCCCCAGTGGGCACCGGTGCGCTGCATCTCGTGCACCAGCGTGGTCATCACCCGGGCACCCGAGCAACCCAGCGGATGGCCGAGGGCGATGGCACCGCCGTTGACGTTGGTCTTGGCCCAATCGGCATCGGTCTCTTCGAGCCAAGCGGCGATCACCGAGGCGAACGCCTCATTGACCTCGAACAGGTCGATGTCGGACACGGTCAGCCCCGCCCGAGCGAGGACCTTCTCGGTGGCCGGGATCGGGCCGGTGAGCATCGTCACCGGGTCGGCTCCGGCGAGGGCGAAGGCGTGGAATCGGGCGAGCGGCTTCATCCCCAGGCGCGCGGCGACCTCCTCTCCCATGATCAGCATCGCCGCGGCCCCGTCGGAGATCTGCGACGAGTTGCCGGCGGTCACCTTGCCGTCGGGCTTGAACGCCGGCTTGAGGCCGGCCAGGGTGGCGGCCGAGGTGTCACGCCGAATGCCCTCGTCGTGCTCGAACAGGCCCCCGGGGGTCTCCACCGGGACGATCTGGGTGTCGAACCTCCCCTCGTCGGTGGCACGGGCGGCGCGTCGATGCGAGTCGAGGGCGATCGAGTCGAGCCGCTCGCGGGAGATGCCCCACTTGTCGGCGATCATCTCCGCGGAGATCCCCTGCGGCACCAGGCCGTTGGCGTAGCGCTCCAGCATCTTCGGCCCGAACGGAAAGCCGGGACCCTGCTGAGCGGTGACACCCATCGGCACCCGGGTCATCGACTCCACGCCGCCGGCGATCACCACGTCATAGGCACCGGCCATCACCCCCTGGGCGGCGAAGTGGGCGGCCTGCTGGCCCGATCCGCACTGCCGGTCGATGGTGGCGCCGACCGTCTCTTCGGGAAACCCGGCGGCGAGCAGAGCGTTGCGAGCGATGTTGAGGCCCTGTTCGCCGGTCTGCATCACGCAGCCCAGCAGCACGTCTTCGATGAGCGCCGGATCGATACCGGTGCGGTCCACCAGGGCGCGCAACGGAACGGAGGCGAGGTCGGCGGGGTGCACGTCCTTGAGGGCGCCGTTGCGTTTGCCGCTGGGCGTGCGGACCGCATCGATGATCACCGCGCTGCGCATTCGGT
>Ga0299912_10002373_pt1 | contig 15391 bp, 13 predicted proteins | sample RVTome_2_FD_207667 | JGI IMG/M metagenome (GOLD analysis project Ga0299912, IMG submission 207667) | Soil microbial communities from uranium-contaminated site in the Upper Colorado River Basin, Wyoming, United States - RVT95D214 (version 2) ... | reverse complement strand
TAGATAAAGGTTTAAGTCGGAATATGCTATGGCAGTAGGTGACATATTGTCGGGAATAGAACGATTTTGAGCGGATGATTGAAAAAAGAATAAAACTAAACTATGATTATTCGAGTTAGGAAAAGAGGACATAATGGGGGAGGAGACAAACAAAAAAGGAGCGATTGACCCTTTCCATTGGGATACACTTTCCCAGCTTCATCCAACGGATGTGTGTCACCGAACAGAGGCCATCTTTCACCCTGCCCGAGAAGGCTTTTTATTGCCAGTCTATAATCTGCGATACCTCATCCTTCCAAAAGAAAAAAAGATTTTGAGGATAGAATGGAATGATAAACCCGTTGAGGAATCGCTCCATCCTTATTTCTCTCTGATGGTCCTCGTGTATCTGACAGAGGCCAAAGACATTAAACCGACGCACACTTGGATCAGCGAGAAAGATCTGAAGGGAGGATCCACTTTTTTTCGGGGTCCTCATCGTCTTGAGGTTGAAGAGGTGATCAACCTTTTCGGAAAGGATCCAGAGGCATTTTTTAAAACAGGTAGGAGGCTGGGGGGAAGTGAAATCCTTTACGGAGATAAGGGATTCGCCTTAGAGGTATTTCCGAAAGTTCCCCTGGCTTATATTCTATGGAAAGGGGATGCGGAATTCCCTCCCAAGGTCAGCGTTCTATTCGACTCAACGATCGAGTCCCAGCTTCCTTTAGATATCATATGGTGTATGGTGGTTGAAACAAGCCGTCGTCTCACGGAACACCTCTCGCCCTAATTAGATAATGAGGAGTTTGGAGTATCCCTCCCTGCCGCAGGCCCCGAACCTAACATGGCACAGGGCAGGCAAGCGTAATCCGAAATCATTATTTAGAAACGGCCAACTTTTTATAAATCTGGCCCACAGCCTTGGCCCTGAATCTCTTCTCGCTCAAGGTTTCTTGATCAAAATATACAAGTCTCCCTCATGTCGCAAATGCCCTGCAGTCAACTCTGCATAGGTGCCGCTTCCCCAGAAGATATCTGCCCTTCCGGCCCCTTTGATCGCCCCTCCTGTGTCTTGGTTTACCACAAAACGATAGAATTTGTTCCACCCGATGATATCCCCCTGATCATTGACAAGGGGTTTCTGGCATACGATGAACCCGATGGCGCCCTTTGGAAAAATCCTGGAATCTAAGGCAACCGATCTCCCCGGGGTCAGGAGGACACCGAGACTGCCCAAGGGGCCGTTCTCCACCTGTCGAAAGAACACGTACGAATGATTATAATTAAGAACCTCGCCAAGGACCTCTGGATTTTCGGTCAAGTATTTCCTGATTGCTTGCATGGACATTTCTTCCCGTGCGAGAAACCCTTTCTCGATCATGTAACGCCCGATGCTCCGGTAGGGCCGGCCATTGGAGGCCTGGTAGTGAACCAAGAGTTCCTTTCCGTCGGGAAGGCTCAGCCTGCCTGATCCCTGGATGTGGAGAAAAGCCACATCCAAGGGATCTTTTAGCCACGCCATCTCAAGACCCTTCCCCGCCAGCGCCTTCTCTACCTCGATCTGGTACCTGGAGTAGTAAGGCAGGATTCTTCTGCCTTCGATTCTCGCGACGATGTTCTCTCCTTTAAATTTTTCACTGAAGAGAGAAAGGTCAATCCTTATCAGATCGTTGGGCGGACGATATAGCGGAAATTTGAACACTTTATCAGGAAATAAGCTTCCTTCATAAATGGGCTCGTAATACCCGGTAAAGAGTACCCCTCTATCTCCAACCCGACCCGTGGCCATGTAAATTCGAAACTCCTTCTTGATCTCTCTGCTTAGATCATCCGGATCAAGTCCCTTTGCCAGGAGATCTAACAAAGCCTCTTGGCTCTCACGCACCTGCTGGAGAGTAAAATCGTCAGGCCCGTAGCGAAACACTGTCTCAGGACCGAGGCGATCCAGGTATTCCATATTTCTTTTGACGGCCAAGACCAAGGAGTCACGATCCATATCATCGCGGAACTTGGGAAAAAAGAAATGGACCTGTCTGAGAGCTTCCTCCGGCTGTTGCGCCTCTTTTTTTAGCACAGGGCAGCAACTAACCCCCAGAGATACAACAATTGCCACAGTCAAAGGAAGGAGTGCGACAAGAAAACTCTTTCTAAAACTTTTCATCTTCATCGAGAACCCTGTTTTCTCTGTTACTGTTTATCCGTTTACATCTTCAGTTTTCTTTCCAGCTCCTGAACCAGCCTTTCGATCTCTTCCCGTTCTTTCAGGCTTAGTTTATCCTCAGCCAAACGTTTCTTTAAGACAAGCAGTTGCTGCTGATAACGATATTCCTCACACGATGAAGCCATCGAATCAACCCTCACCATCAACAGAATATAAACCAGCCAATTGCATAAGAAACCCTCTGAAAAGCAGTCGGGGGTGCTGAAAGAGCTTTAGAAGTGGGCCAACTTTTTTATGAAAGGCTTCGGATTTCATTCCTCCAATTGCGTTAACTTGCTTTCCAAACGAGACACATAAATGTGCGAGAACCTCGAGCCTTTGGTCGCACCGTGCCAGTGTTTCTCGCCGGCAGGAATAATCACAATATCTCCCGGGGCAATCACCTTCTCTTCAGTTTCTGTGGCAATCATCCCTTTTCCGAAAGTGACCACCAGGATTTGTTCGCTGTCGTGGGCGTGAAATTTGTTGCGAACTCCTTTCCCGAAATTCACAACATTGACGTTGAACTCTTTACTGTCCGGTAAAAGGACCTGCCTTGTCACATTCGGGCCGGTAAAAAGAGGGCTGCTGATTGATTCTTTTTTTACTTTACTGATTTTGACGACTCTCATAATAACCTCCTCAAATCCTATCAAAAAATAATAAAAACTCGCTTCGGCTTAAGTTGAATATAAGAGAAACAGAGTTGTATGTCAAAAAAGACCGCCTGTGGAGCGCTGGAAGTAAATTACAAATGATCACGGATGACCTTGATGAGCGTCTGGATCTCTTCCGCGGTGAGCTTGCCGTCTTTTCTGAAGATCAATTTCCCTTTTTTATCAAAGGCGAGAACATTACTGCTGTCGTCGGCAATCTTCCAGGCATTGACTAGCACTTTCTTGTAATCCCTTACATAAATGGTTTTGGGATAGCGCTTCTGTTTGTCTTTCAGGGCGGAAGAAATGGCAAAATTGGGAAGCCAGGTGGCTGCCATGTTAATGATCCCAACCGATTGAAATTGGTCGCTGGGAAACTTCTCTCTGTCCAGAGCTTCGCTGGCATCATTGTTCGTATCTTTTTCATCAGGATCGACATAAAAAAGGACATGGACCTTCCCCTGTAACTCTTCGCTGCTCCAAGGTTTTCCATCCAGCCGCCCTCCCAGTTTTTCTTTTAACTCTACCTTTGGAGGAATCTCGCCGAATTCAATCGCCAGGGCAGCCTGGTTTATCAGAAAGAAAACCAAAACAAAGATCACCCTTTTCATGAAATGCTTCATCACCAACCTCCTCGATTTTTGATGTGAACTTGCTTCTGGTTTCGTTAAGCAATGGAAGCTTATGTTTCAAGACCTGGCCCAAGATCCGCATCATGAAACATTGCTCAAAATATTCGGTTTATCGCTGGTAATGCCATCGACCCCCTTGGTCCTGTATTCTTTAGCTTCCTGTTCTGTATTGATTGTCCATACAATGACCTTCAGACGATTCTTGTGAGCCTCCGCAATGTTCTTCGTATGGATAAATCTATAAAAAGGGACCAGATACTGAGCATTCAGCCCTAAGGCCGCATGGACAGGATTCTTATATCTTGAGTAAACCAAGCCTGTCTCAATCCTGGAGTCTAATTGCCTGATATTGGCAATTGCCCGTTCGTGGAAAGAGATGATAATGACCCTCTTATTTAGTCCTTCCTTCCTGATGGATTCCAAAATCCCCTTCTCATAGCCAACCTCCTTCAACTCCAATAAAATTTTTTCAACCTTTTTATCTATAAATTCCAGAGCTTCTTCAAGAGTTGGAATCTTATCGCCTGACAATTTTTTCAATTCGTTTAGTGTGGACTCATTGACCTGAACATCCCTCCCGAAGACCCTTTTCAAATTTTCGTCATGCATGATAACCAATTTGCCGTCCTTTGATCTCCGCACATCCATCTCAATGGCATTGGCGCCCAATTCAATTGCTCGCTGAAAGCTTTGCCGAGTGTTCTCCATTTCGTAGGCTTTGGCCCCTCTATGTCCAACCTTCAAAAACAACTCTTTCCCTTGTTGGGAGTCCATTCTTCCATACCCTTTATGAGGTTGCCATAATTGACTGAATAATAGAATCACCTAAAACTGTGCTTCCCGCCAGGCAGCGCGCATTCCGGCCAGTCAGGAATTAAATCCCAAAAAAACGGGCCACTGACTTGAGGTGCCAAAATGGCACCTCAAATTCTTGAACTCTTCTTTATTTAACTGAAACATAAAATCGTGTGGAAAGCGGGAGAGATTCCTTTGTACGGCCCGAACCAGTTGCTTGGTTTCTACACCGTAAAGTCCAGCTAAGTCTGCATCAAGTATCACCTTCTGACCGTGAATCAATAGGATGGATCGTTCTATGCGCTCAACAGGAATCAAGAATCTGTCTTTTGATCTTTTATCATTCATTACCCCCCACCCTTCAATTGTTCTGGAGCAAGCTCCTACTAATAACATGTCCGTAAAAAAACAAAGTGCATCCCACCGTAAAGCGTGAGGTGCACGGCCTGAGGGGTGGAAAACAGAAATTCCCTCCTTTTTAAGAACAGGGTTAGGTTCGATCCCAAAATTTCTCAATATTCGAATCCCCCCCCTGGACCTTGCCCCACTATATCAAAAAAACCACATGCTTACAATTTTATAAGAGCATTACGCGGCGCTTTGGTTTCATGGAATTGATATGTTACATTATTTTTATGAATCATGCGAAATCACCCTCTGGAAAGGAATCCCGCTTGTTAAAGCATATCCTCTTGATGATGATTATAAATCTCTCGGTCTTTTCTATTGTCTGGAGTTGCGGGGCGGTCGAGCCGCCCAGATCCGATACCGGTTCGCCAGCCCATCATACCCCGAGAGGCTTCAGGAACCTCTACTCCGATTCAAATCGGGGATTCGGAGCTCTTTTAAAGTGGCAATTGGGGCTGGGACCCCACGAACCTCCTAATATCTCCCCGGATGAAATCCCATTCTATAAGCCCGCTATGGCGGAACCGGAACGGAATCGAATCAAAAAACCTGACCCGGATCAGATCCAGATCACCTGGGTGGGTCATTCGACCTTCCTCATTCAAATGGATGGGGTCAATATATTAACAGATCCTATTTTCAACGACCGTTCCTCGCCTTTCTCTTTCGGGGGCATCAAGCGGTTGGCAGCACCCGGTATCCGGTTTGAAGACCTCCCTTCCATTGATACCGTTTTGATCAGCCACAATCACTATGACCACCTGGACAAGCATACGATCGAGCTTCTGGCAAACAGGCCGAACTATTTCATTCCCCTTGGCCTTGCCCGATGGTTCAAGAAAAGAAGGATAGACCATCTGATCGAGCTCGACTGGTGGCAGAGCGCTTCAATGTTCGGGTTGAAATTTCATTCCGTGCCGGCTCAACATTTCTCCGGACGTTCACCCTTTGATCAGAATAAGACTCTCTGGTCGGGCTGGGTCGTTGAAGGAAAGACGGGGAGGATATTCTTTGCAGGCGACACGGGATACTCTCCGGTCTTCAAAGAGATTGGGGAGCGCTTCGGATCCATGAGCATATCACTGATTCCCATCGGTGCCTATAGCCCGCGATGGTTCATGGGGCCGGTCCATGTCAATCCCCCGGAGGCGATCAGGATCCATCAAGACACGAACTCCCGACAATCCATCGCCTCCCACTGGGGAACCTTTAAACTCTCTGACGAGCCCATTGGCGAACCCCCTCTCTATCTGGAAAAGGCCTTAAAAGAAGCAGGCCTTGACAAGAAAAAGTTCCTCATCATGAAGTTCGGAGAGACCCTATTGTTTCGTTGATCTCCCGTATAATCTCGCAAGAAGGAGGGGATACAGAACCTCGCCTGGCGCAGAGCGCATAGCGTTACTCCTCTCAATCGTAAGTCGTAAGGGGTCGGCCGTTGCATGATTCAGACAATACGATAGAGCATTCGTCATTCTGCTTACGTAGCCTATTGGGAAGAAGGAGGATACCTGAATAATGAAACAGAAGATAAACCCACCAGTGGTGGTTACTGAGGACTGTATTGCCTGCGGACGATGCGTTGCGATCTGTCCGAGTTTTGTCCTGGAGATGGTCGAGGCCAAATCCGCAGTGGTCAGAGGGGAGTGGTGCATCGGCTGTGGGCACTGTGGAGCCGTATGTCCAACAGGGGCCATTCTTCATGAAGGAAGCTGTTTGGATATGCACCCGAACAAAGGGGAGGTTCCTGCAACGTCTCCCGAAATATTGGAACTCCTCTTAAGGGAGAGGCGTTCGGTGCGACTCTATACCAACGACCCTGTTCCGGAGGATGTTTTAAATAAAATCCTCGACGCAGGAAGATATGCGCCCACGGGAACCAATAGTCAGAATGTCCACTACCTGGTGCTGACATCGCCTGATCAGATTGCCGAGTTACGAAAGATGACGATAAACTTTTACGACAAAATGTTTTCGCGAGTCCGGGGACGGTTCGGTATGTTCTTAGTATCTCTCGTCGCGGGCCGAAAAGTTGCAGAATATCTACATGAATCACTTCCGAAGGTTGAGGTCGCATACGAACAGATGAAGCAGGGCAAAGATCGCCTCTTCTATCATGCACCCGTCGTGATCCTGACCCACGCCGAATCCTGGGACACGAGCTCATCGTTCAACTGCTCAGCAGCCCTCTATAATTGCTCCTTGATGGCCCATACCTTAAGGCTCGGGTGTTGCTTCAACGGCTTCCTGGTGAATGCGGCAAATTATTCCCGCAAGATTAAAGGGTGGCTGGGTATTCCGGCGGATCATCGATGTTACTCAGCGATGACCCTTGGCTTTCCGGGTGCGAAATACTTGCGCCTCGTCCATCGCTGTCCTTCCATGGTGGATAGAATCGTTCGAAGTGAAGGTATCAGGCCCTGAAATGACTATGGATTCAAAAGATCATTCTATGCATTGGTGCAGATATATCCGTAAGCACACCTGCCACAATTCTTTTTCGGATCGATTGTTGGCTTAAAGGGCTGATCCGGATTGACAATTTCTCTCAGCAGATTGAAAATCACATGAGTCAGATTCCCAAAATGTTCCTTGAACTCGGTTTCGTTCTTGAAAAGCGGAACCTCAATGTCGGAGTTAATCCTTGTCTTTCCGAGGAGTAGAAATAGGCAATCGACGTCTTCCGGTTTTTCTCCCGTTAAAGCAGAATATGCGACAAGATAAAATGGAAGCTGAAGGGTACTGATGGCTGCGTTCCAGGAATCCCGGTTGTTGAGATCGAGCTTATCGTAACGGAGGGTGAGGTTATTCTTGTTGGCCGAAGTCTTATAATCGATAATGGTGGTTCTTTCTCCTCTCTTCTCGACCCTGTCGAGCCGCGCCCCGAGTTTGAAGGAGTGCTGTACGACATCGATCCTTTGCTCAAGGCCCAGGATTTTTGTTTGAAACTCCCTGATCTTCGGCATCTGGTAATGCTTGATGAAATCCTTCAAATGCCTCTCCACCTGGTTCCTAAGCAGATAGACCTCACCCGCAGGGTCTTTACCGTATTGTTCCTCGAAATGCTTATGGATGACTTTCTCGAATTCCTTAAGGTTCATTTCCTTTTCGGTCAGGAGGTATCCTGTTTTTCCTTTGAAGTAATCGGAAAGGACCAGGTGAACAAATGATCCGATCTCCTCCTTCTCAAATTCTTCTGAAATAACCTCTCTTCCCCTGAGCCCGAGAACATATTCATAATAGAACTGAAGGGGACAAGTGAGGTAGGTATTCAGGGAGGTTGCGCTGAAGGGATATTCTTTTAAGAACCTGACCATCGCCACGGACTTATGGATGGGAGAAGGGTTCTTCTCTCTCAGGTTGACTAAGTACTGGATGGTCTTCACATAACGCCTGCCATCCCTCTCCCCTTCTCTCTTCTGCCTCTCCCAGACGAACCTCTCAACAAATCTGCTCTTCTCCTTCTCATCGTTTTCGACATAAAAGAGATGGGATTCCTTGGCTCCTCTGACCAGCGTATCGAAGGTATAGAACATGATCTCTTCTCGATCCAGGTAGGTGGGAAGTCCCAATATCTGCCTGGCCTTGAAGGGCAAAAAGGAATCCTCTCTCGTCGTATCAGGGAGGATGCCCTCGTTCGTATCGAGGAAGAGGACGTTCTCAAATTTTAGATTCCTCGTCTCCAGAAATCCAAGAACCTGCACCCCTCTCAGAGGCGTTCCCGCAAAAGGAGTGTAAGAAGTCATGAGATACTTCTTAAAAAGGGTGAAATAACTTGCGACCTCCTGAAATCGGACCTCCTTCATCAGGGACTTGGAAAGGATGTCCAGGTGGGTCATAAAAGACTCTGCATAGGGATAGAAAAAGGGATGGAGACGGGCCGTGCTGTTTTGATAGAGGTATTCGACCACCTCTTTCAGTTTCTTCGCAAAGTCCCCCACATCTCTAAAAGAAAGCATCTTCCTGATGGTATGGGCATGGATCGCCTCTAAGTGCTCTCTCATCCTCTTCAGGGTGATCCCCGGCTCGACTCTTATTACCTTTTCTTGGATGGAGCCGAGGATGGCCTCATCACTCTCTAATTCTGACAGGGACAGAAACTTCCTGGTTCGCTTCTCCGTGAGAGCCTCCTCGATCGCATGAAAAAGAATTCTGGTAATATCTGCCCTGTCTTGGAAATAGAGATTCTTCGTGTAGGGGTGGAGAACGAAATCCAGGTAATGGCGGACATAAAAACGATCCCCATCCATGGTGGTGACCACTTCCATCAGGTTATTGAAAAAACCGAAGAGAGGAGTCCTCTGAAGAGGGTATCCGAGGGAGACGTTATAATTGTCTGGATCGAGAAGGCTCAGGGCCTGGTGGAAAAGGGGAAACAAGGTTTCAGCGGAAGGTAGGACGATGACTGTGTTTTCAGCAAGTCCTTCCTTCCGATCGATCTTGTTTTTCAAGAGCGTGCTCACACCGAGGACCTGGCCATGGGAATCCGGGCTCTGATAGCAATGGATTTCAGGCTCGGATGCAGGGAATCGCCTTTGAGCCGATATGCCCAGGTCGGCCAGCTTCTTTTTCATGCCCTCTCCTTCCTGAAAAATGAAGAGGGTGTTTTCTCTTTTCATCAGGGATCTAAAAATATTTTTCTCCGATTCCGTCAGAGCAAAAAAACCTGCAAGGATCACTTTTCTAAAACGATCCAGATTTAAACGGTCGATATTCTCTGAAACAGCCCGGTATCTCGAGGACCTCGTAGAAAAATGATCCTTCTCTATCCTCCTGTAAAACGTTTCATAAAAATAGGAGAGAGATTGGAGTCTTTTCGCCGTGGGTTCAGGGATGTTCTCCCCGGCGATGCTGTCGATCTCTCTTACCTTTTTGGAGGGAACCCCTTCGATATAAAGCTCTTCGAGGTCGTTATACAGCTTCATCCCGACGGGGAAAAAAGTGTCGGGAGTGAGAAAGCTCTTTTTCCCCAGGTGCTCGGGCGAGGCGGCATGAAGGGTGTAAAGGATTGAGACGGCATCAATGGCTTCGAGTTTTCTTGCTTGGAGCCCCAGGGATTCGTCATGAACATGTTCGATGAATTCATCTATGGAAAGGATAACGGGCGGTATGAAGCTCGACTTCTCTCTATCTGCCAGGATTTTCCTGAGGAAGTGCGAAGGCCTCTTGCCGGGAAAGACCACGAGGCTCGAAGCATAGTCCTTTTCAATGCCGATCAAATGCTCCGCTACTTTCTCAACCAGATTTTCCGATGGTGGAATCAAAAGGAAGTTCATTTAACTTTTCTACCATAACCCCCCTTCCTCCCCCCTTAAATTAAGGGGGAAATAGAGGGGGGTTACCCTGAGTCTAAGGGGGGAATAACGGAGGTTAAGTCTATGCTCTAACGTCTGAACCACAGTCACTTGACTCTGCTTATCTCCTTCAAATCCACGCAGGCAATGACCCCTTCGATATTCCTGTCGGGATAGATCTCTTTTAAGATCCGGATATAATTTTTGAGCTGGGAGATATATTCCTTTACAGCTTCTCTGTCGGTGCCTGTTTTATAATCGATCACGGATACTCGATTTTCTTCGAACACCACCCTGTCCATCCTGAAGAGATTTCCCCGGGGGTCTGAAAATTCCTGCTCCCTTTTGATGACCCTCCCCGGCATGGCCTGGAAATAAGGGTTTATATCTCCATGGTTCAGAAATTCCAGAAGATCTCTTTTCGTCGTTTCCACGGAATAATCGGTCATTAATTCGTCATTCACCCGCTTGATGATTCGCTCGAGTTCCGGTTCGATGTTTTCATCCACGCCGTCAACAAAATAGAGAACCCTGTGAATAAACTCGCCTCTCATCCTCTCCTCGAAGTTGAGCTCCTCGATGGCTGCGAAAGGGAATCTGATCGTGTCAGGAGGATGATAGAGCTCCATTTTTTCTTGACTCGTTTCAGGAGAACGGGGGCATGGAACATCCTTCCCTCCAATTTGAGAATCCATTTCTTTCAGGAGATCTATTGGGAACTGATTTCTCGTCGCTCCGACCCCAACGATGTAGAGTTCATCCTCGGCCCGTGTAAAACCCACATAAAGGGTGTTGAGCTTGTTCAGCAGATCCTTGAGCTTCTTCTCTTCATATTTCTCCTGAAGAAAGGGGCTGGCTTTCATAATCTGCTGGTTTATCTTGAGCAGATGGACCCCGTCCGCTTCCTCGTCGATAATATATTTGAAACCCCTGAAGGACTCCTCATAGATGAGAACAATGGCTACTGGAGACTCCAATCCTTTTGCCTTGTGGATGGTCATCACTTTCACAGCAGGGATTCCTGCAGGGACATCAATGGTCCAATCCGACTCCCCTGTCTCTTCGCCGGAGGCGTATTTGAGGAAATCGCTGGGATTGTTTTTACCTTCTCCCTCAAAATTCTTGATCACCTCCAGGATCTTGACGAGAGTCGCCTGCTCTTCCTCGAAGTGATCGAAAACCCTGTAGACATGGTAAATCTCGTTCACCAGGTCATAGAGGGGTAAATAGCCTGTCGACTTAAAAAGAGCTTCAAAATAAATCGCCCAGAGCTCAGGGAATTCCTCCTGGAAAGCTTTATAAAGGGGGACTTTCTTCCGGTTCCTGAAGAAAAATGCATGCAGCGTTTTCAATTCGAGGACCTTTTCGTCTCGTTCTAAGGCTTTTCTGAAGATCTCTCCCATGACAAAACCTGCGAAGGAAAGATCATCGGGCGGAGAATCGAGGAAGGTCAGTAAGGCGACGATTTCAGCGGTGAGCTTCCTTGTCCTGATGTCAAGGCTGCTGTAGGAGATGAAGGGAATATCCACCTCGTTCAGCCAGGTCGTGATATTGACGACGTCCTCATTCCGGTAGGCCAGGATCGCGATATCCGAGTAGGGGTACCCTCTCTGGATTAAGTCTTTGATTAAATCCTGGATCCTCTCCTTTTCAGCAGGTTCGTCCTCCCCCTTTTCACATAGAATAACTTCCACGTATCCTGAACCTCTGTGGTCCTCCTTGACCCTCTGTTCATAATCAATGAGTCCGCTCCTGCCAGCAGGTTCCCGGTATTTGTCATGATGGGCGGTCATCTTTTTGAAGAATGCCTTGCTGAAATCGACCACACCCTCGAGGCTGCGATAATTGATTTCCAGCTCTTTCACCTCATGAAGGGCGGAAAAAAATGGATTTCTTGATTCGAGCTCTTTCATGATCCCGTAGTCGGCATTCCTGAAACCATAGATCGCCTGCTTGGTGTCGCCCACGGCAAAGAGACTTCCCCCCTGAGAAAGGGAGTTCTCGATCAGGGGAAAGAGATTGGCCCACTGGATCGGAGAGGTATCCTGGAATTCATCGATCAGATAGTGGTAGATCGTCTCCCCGATCCTGAAGTAGACATCCGGTATGATTTCATGATCGAGGTAGTCAGAAAGTTTCTTGTTGATGTCGTGAATAAAGATAGTCCCCTCCCTTTTCTTCACTTCCTCGAGGAGTTCTTTAAACGCTTCGTAAGCCCTAAGATACGGACTGTAGTAAGCCGCTGCATAGAGCTCGATATATTTCTTGATCTGATTGCCGAGGAAGTCCCACTGTTCGGAAATTCTTTCATACCAAACGATTTCTCCTTCTTTTTTAGGCTTGATGACGGGAGCATTTAGAAGACCTTTATCAACAAGATCAGGGAAGTGATTGCTTCTAACTGTCTCCAAAATTTTGTAAAAAGAACTTCCTTTGCTCTTGGCAAGACCCGATTTTACAATCAAACCATTCAATTTTTCCGCCGTATCCTGAATCTCTTTCTTGACGGATTCGATCTTCTTTTCGACATCGCTGATCTTCGCCTCTTTGACGATACCGGAGAGCTGATGGTAGAGCTCCACGATTTCCTGAAGCAAATCCTTCGAGGGATCCCAGAGATAGGCAGACTCCCCTCCCCTGCCCTCGAGGATGATCTCCAGGAGTCTCTCGATGAACTCGGCCTCTGGTGTCTTTTCCCTGACGCTCCGCAGAAATCGATTGAAGGCATAGGCCATGATGCTCTCTGGGGTCATGACAATGTCAAAGTCAGGGCTATAGCCGAGATTGATCGCCGAGGCCTTGTAGATGGAGGTCATGAAACTGTCAATCGTCTTCACCTGGAACTCGGTGTAGTTTCTTAGAATTTCATCAATCATTACCCCCGCCCTAACAGGGAGGTTTTCTTTTCTTAAGGAAACAATTTCAGAGAGCTTCTCGATCTTCTCGAGGTCGTTTAAATAAATATCCTTGAGCCACGAGAGGATCCGCTCCTTCATCTCTTTCGCAGCGTTATTAGAGAAGGTGATCGCAAGAATATTCCTAAGATGGTTTTGGGGAATTTTATTGGACAGAAGGAACTGGACAAATCTCTCCGCGAGGGAGTAGGTCTTCCCAGAACCTGCGGAAGCCTTTAAGAGTGTAAAATGTGGAAATCGAATAGATGAATCTTTTTCCAGAACTGCATTGGCCATAGCTTTCACTGAGAAGGAAGTCTCTTTTCCTTATTTCTTGATCTTTTCGGAGCCGGTAGAGATGAAGCCCAGGAAGTTTTGATCATATAAAACTTACACCTTATAAAACAGCCTGTCAATTCCCTCATCCTCCCCCCGTGGTCGGGTCTTTTCGACTCTCCCTTTGGAGACTATGTCGTAATAGGGAAAATGAAAAAAAATGTCATGCTGAACTTGTTTCAGCATCTAATGGAATTAATAAGTTACGAGACCTTGAAACGAGTTCAGGGTGACAAAAAATGAATTGCAATCCAGTCTCTTGGGGGAAAGGTCGCTGACGCTCCAGAGCTTTAGCGACGGAGCGGATAGGGTAAGGGAGAATTGGTCTCCTTCCGTTTGGAATTACCCATTTGAAATCCCACAGATCATTGGGTTATCGTTAATGATGAAGTATTGGAGGAACCATCATGAAACCCATTCTATTGGAAATTGTCACTGGAGTATTCACCTTTTTCGGTCACTGTCGCCGTTGCAAAATCCTCTTCGATCAAACGGGGCTTGAGCAAAAGTTGCATCAAAAAGAGATGGAGGAGTATCCTCCGGATTTGAAAGAGGAGTCTACGAAGCTCTCAGACTGGATTCGAGAATTAAACCGGCTCTATAAGCATCGCCTCCTCATTCGGCTGATTAATGTCCAATCGCCTCTCGGATTCTATAAATCTCTGCGTTATCGGATCCGAACCTACCCTACTTTCATTGTGGAAGGGAAAGAAACCTATACGGGATGGGATAAAAACCAGCTCGAGAGCCTTCTGGATAAGTATATCAAGAACTCTCTCTCGTCAACACAACGAAGCCTTCAGCCCCCCCCTTCGTAAGGGGAGGATTTAATTTGATTGGTGGAACTTCGTTGAAATGAAGAAATAGTATTTTTAATCCCTAAAGGGTTATTTCAACAAAGTGCCATATTTGCCGATTTGCGGACACGAACAACGGACACGTGGAACGTTTTTTGAATAACGGGTTTGAGTCTATAAGGTTTTGATCATCTCTTCCGCAAAATCTCTTAGATCGCTGTCAGTGGCGGTCATCGCCAAAATATCCACCTTGGCTTTGAAGCCCTGCTTCTCTGTCGGACTCCTCGCTTCATAGAGATCTTTCATGGCAGCGAGGACCTGCAACACCTTCTCGGAATCTGAATAATCCAATAATAGAGAAAGGGTGCTCCAGTCATCCGGCAGCCCGTATTGATCTAAATAGGTCTTGACCGCTGGTTCGAATTGATCTGTGCCGTGATAACGATCGATGTCATGATGGGCCTTTTGATGTTTCTTGGTTCCTTTTTTCCCCATGAAAAGTTTATCAGCCTCCTTTCGATATTTCTTCATCACCCATTCGGAACGACGAGATCTCACTTCATCCCTGGGAGTTTCTTTAGGGGCGTATGGACTGCGATCTCTTCTTCGATCGATCTCTCTCCAGGAAATCTTTTCTCTTTCGTCTTCCTCACGGTGCCGAACCATGTTCTCGCCTATTTATTGAGATATTGGTTTTTCTGGACGTTTTACCTCTACTCCTTGGGAGGTAATGGTCAGGGTGACCACTTCCCCGGATTTTCCAAATTTATCCAATGGCTTTCCACTCAATATCAGGTCAAGGCCTCCTGCATTTCCAATAATGATGCGAATTTTGTTTGATGCCTGAATTGAAATACCTTCTCCTGGTTTGAGGATCATATCCTCTTCAGATTGATTGTCTGCCTGAAAGTTCACCCAAGTCTTCTCGATAGCTTTCAGCTGGAGAGAGATGGGTTTTTTTTCTTGAACAGAAGTGGCGGCTGGACCGGGGGGAGAAGGAGCGAGAGGTTTCTTCTCCTCAACAGAGGCTTTTTCTTCCGGAGCCCGGGTTGTCGCAGTGACGGGAGGAGAAGAAGCAACGGGAGATTTTTCTTCAAGGATAGGCCTTTCAGGACCGGTTTCAATAAGAGGTTTGGAAGAGTAGGGAGAGAAGAAAAAAAAGACGATAAGGCTTGCAACGATAACCCCGCCGACCACCCAGGTCTGCTTGGTGCTCCACGAAGTCTTCTGTTTGGGTTTGGGGGATGGAGCGGGTGGCGGCGGAACAGGTTCTCTCTTGACAGGTTCTCCTTTGACAGGTTCTCCTTTTAAGACTCTTTCGTAACGGAGGAGAACATCATTGTGATCGAGCCTGAGATATTTAGCATAGGCTAAAAGAAACCCTTTCACATAGGTTGCCGCAG
>Ga0299912_10002372_pt1 | contig 15393 bp, 12 predicted proteins | sample RVTome_2_FD_207667 | JGI IMG/M metagenome (GOLD analysis project Ga0299912, IMG submission 207667) | Soil microbial communities from uranium-contaminated site in the Upper Colorado River Basin, Wyoming, United States - RVT95D214 (version 2) ... | reverse complement strand
TGTGTGCGGAGATTATCGGGGTTCGAGGACGAGCGGAGGAGGCCCTGGAGGAAGCGAAAAGGGGAGTGGAGATAGACCCGCTTTCGCCGATGGCGCATTCGCTTTACGGGATCATTCTGTCGTATATGGATAAAGAAAAAGGCCGCGAATACGAGCTTAAAACCATAGCCATGGAGCCGGACAATCCCATGTTTCAGGTCTGGCTCGGCATGGATTATCTGGGGAAGCCGTCTTCTCCGGAGAAAGCCATCGAACACCTGGAAAAGGCCGCCGACCTGGGCGTGAGTGGCGCCTACGGATATCTGGGCATGGCTCACGCCTTTGCCGGCCGAAAAGAAGAGGCCTGGAAGTGCCTGAAAAAACTCGAGAGAATCGAGAAAGAGCCGTTCGTTCCATTTCCCCTGAGACTCCTTCTCTTTCTCAAGCCCGGGTTGCGGCACTTCCGCATATTCAAGAAAAAATACTGCCCGCCCTATTTGAAAGCCTTTATCTACTGCGGATTGAACATGCTTGACGAAGCCCTGACCCAATTTGAAAAGTCGAGCGCGGCCAGGGATTATATTCTGCCCGTGATGCTCTCAAGAAAGTTCAGCGATTATGATTTTCCCGGCGTGGAGGATTTTATCGCCTCGCCGAGGTTCCAGGCGCTGCTGGCGAAAATTAAATATTAAAAAGTGTATTTTTCAGGTTTTCTCAGCGCTTGGCCTCTATCAATCAATCTGCTTGATACTTGAACGACAACTTCATTTTTACCCGATAGGCACTGACCTTGCCTCCCTCGATCTGTATGTCTTGCTCGACAACTTCCGCAATGCGCAAGTCTTTCAGGCTCTTGGCGGCCGTCTCAACGACTGAGGCCGCGGCTTTCTCCCAGGATTCGGTGCTGGCCCCAACCAGTTCGATGACTTTGTAAACGCTTTCTTTCATTTGATACCCCTTTCATTCAAGAATAAACGAAAACAAAACAACCCAATATTGTTAGTATAGCACGGCTGGCAATTGTATTAATCGCCATCAACGAAACAATCTATGAAGTCGCAAATGAAGGGCACGACCTCCATCTTCCCACCCAATCCCAACTGTGTCCCGTTTGTGCCCGCTTTCTGCATCAAACCATGCAAACAATGCAAACGGTTAAAACAGTACACCACACCTCAAATTTCCATAACCAATTGAATTTTCAGTAAGTTGCTGGCAAATGAGGGATTTACGCGAAATCCCTGAATTCTTCCCTGGAGGATTTTAAGTCCCTTGCGTCTGCCACTTCCGCCACCCCGGCATTCTTTTTAATTATAGCCCAAATCTTATATTTATGTTAAAATCCAATTCTCTCATCTCCGCGAAATAATACGACCCTTTCTTTTTTTACGAGCTGGATCATCCCATTCGTAAATCCTTTCCGCGAGAAAAGCACGTAGAAAGGTGTTGTTTTGGCATCTCCCCACATGACCTTTTTTGCTTTTGCCCTGAGTTCTTCAAAAACATTCGTTCCTACAGGCTTTTGGCTCCACTTGGCCTCTCCAAATAAAATAGCGTTTCTTTCTCGGCTCAGGCCAACGATATCAATTTCGTCATCCTTATCCCACCACCTTCCGAGCCGTTCCAGATCAAAAAATGCATCGGTGTTATTCATGACGATCTCGCGAGCGACTTTTTCGTAGACAAACGAAAGATAATCCGGAATTTCCTGTTTGATATGTTCAATAACTCTGTTTGCTTGGTCCATTTCGAGTTCTGATCTTCTGGAAAAAACGAAGCGAAACCAGAATTGGAAAAACTCGTCCTTGATTCTGTACAAACCTTTTTTGCTTTTAAGAGGCTTATCTTCAATCACAGGCACTTCCCTTTCAACAATATCAAGGTCAGAGAGAACGCCGAGATACTTATTCGCTGTAGGTTGCGAAATACCAGTCGCGTTCACAATTTCAGAAAGCCTTCTCTTTCCCTGAGCGATCGCCTGCAGAAGAGAAAAATAGTACCTTGGTTCTCTGAGCTCTTCCCGGAGGATAAACTCTACCTCATCATACAAAGGCTCCCCCTTTTTCAGGACTTGATTTCCAAGGTTTTGAAAAAATTCATTTCCCTCTGATAGCCAGAGCCAATACGCCGGAGTCCCGCCGCCCACTGAGTAGTGAAGGATCTGATCCTCAAAGGATTTTGATTTCCTGAAATTCTTGATTTCATAAAAAGGCATGGCTTGCACTTTCCACTGTCCTGTTCGTCTTCCGTAAAGTGGGGCTTTAAAACCAAGGACTTCTGTCTCCATCATCGCGACGCTCGATCCCAACAAAATTAGGAAGATGGGGCTTTGGGACAAATATTCATCCCATATACGTTGGAAAATGCTGGGTATGCCGCTGTTTGATTGAATGAGATATGGAAATTCATCGACCACGAGAACAAATCGTTGTTTCTTCTCTTTGATGTATCGAAAACCTTCCTCCCAATCGGCAAATCCTCTTGTGGCCAGAAGGGATTCCTTGAAGAATTCTCCCAGAGCCGCAGAAAATCTCTTAAGCTGTTCTCTTTCATGAGTGCTTTCGGCAAGAAAATAAACATGGGACTTATTCTTAATGAATTGCTTCACAAGCTCTGTTTTTCCAATTCTTCTTTTTCCCCAGAGTACAATCATCTGGGCCTTAGGCTCTCCCCATTTCTGCTCAAGAAATGCTAGTTCTTTTCCCCTGTTAATGAACATGACTACCTCCCAGAAAAAATCTTATTTTATACTCTAAAGTATTATACTCATAAGTATATTATGTCAAGGAGTGTGAATAATTTGTGAATATTTATGGGGAAACAACGGCAATTAACGGCAAACAACGGAACACAAAAATAAATCGATCTTGTTGATTTACAAGGGAAATCAAAGAATATTAAGAAAATAGCTCAATCGTCCTGTTCGGATTTTAAGTCCCTTGCGTCTGCCAATTCCGCCACCCCGGCCGTTGGGGAGTCAACAAATTAATCTTTTCTCACTATAAAAGATTCGTGCCATTTTCTCAAGCGCTAAGGACGAGTATTATTCACGAAGATATGGGCCAGCGAGCAGAGCGGGCCTTATCCTGTTTAGCTATGAGGGTGATTTAAAATAGCAATAACAAAATAGCGTGGACCGCGCCCTTTAAAACCCCTTAAAAGGACTGAAAGAGGCTAGTCGATGGCGGCTGCCTGCATATTTTCTTCCAGCTTGAATCCCTTCTCCTGGAAAAGCTTCAGGCAGGCTTCCACCACAGCCGGATCGTAAAGAACGCCTTTTTTGTCCGAGATTTCTTCCAAGGCTTTGTCCAAACCCAAGGCGGCGCGGTAGGGCCGGTGAGAGACCATGGCTTCCACGACATCGGCCACGCCCAGTATCTTGCCGCCCAGGATGATATTGTCCCCGGCCAAGCCTTGGGGATAGCCCGAACCGTCCAACCTTTCATGATGTTGAAGCACGATTTGGTCGATGGCCCAGGGCAATCCCAGCGTTTTCACGATGTCATAGCTGACCTGTGAATGGCGGCGGAGCAGGCTGAATTCATTTTCGTTCAGTTTACCGGGTTTGCTCAGAATTTCGGTGGGCACCGACACTTTGCCGATGTCATGCAGCAATCCAGCGACGGCCAAGGTCTCAATATCTTCTTGGGGAAGCCCAAGTTCTTGGGCTATGCCGACGGCCAGGCGCGCCACCCGCTGCTGATGACCGGCCGTGTAAGGGTCCCTTCTCTCAGCCAACAAAGCCAAGGCTTTGACGGCTCCATCCATAGCTCTTTTAAGTTTCTCATAGTTTTGGCGGAGAGCATCCTCCGCCTGCTTATGCTCGGTGATGTCGCGGGCGGTTGACAGGGCGCCGGTAACAACACCCTTGTCATCCTTGAGCACCTTGCACCACCAAGCCAAGAGGCGTTTCTGCCCATCCCGGCGCCGCTGCCAGCTCTCGACATAGACGATACTTTCATCGCCGTTGAACAAGGGTCGGACCCGGCTATATGTGTCTTGGTCGCCTTCAAAATAGGCGGCCGCTTCTTTGCCCAACACATCTTCTCCAAAGAACCCTGCCCCGGCGGCATTGGCCCAGACATACACCTTGCGGGCATCGACTTCCATAATGATATCGGGTACAGAGGCGAGAATCGCCTCGTTCCGTGCGGACAAAACTCGCAGTGTCTCCTCCGCCTGCTTTCGATCGGTGATGTCCGTGACGAGGGTGAGCGTCGCGGGCTTTCCCTCCCAGGCGATTTGAGTCGCCCTGACTTCTATCCAGCGGGTCAGGCCCTTCTTGGTGATGCTCTTGAAGCAGGCCGTTGAATCCGTCGGTTTCGCGGCAATCCGTTTGAAATGCGCTTTCCAGGCTTGCCGGTCCGATTCCGACAACAGATCTACGAACGGCAAGGACTTCAGTTCATTGAAAGCATATCCCCAAAGATGCGTCGCCATCGGATTGGCGAAATTAATGGCGCCCTCTTGGAGCACCAGGATCGCCTCGTTGGCATTTTCCAGGAGGAGACGATATTTTTCCTCGGAAGCCAGGAGGGCGGCGGTTCTCTCCCTGATTTTCTTTTCCAGGTTTTCGCTTGACCCGCCCGTTTCTTCCAAAGCGCTCGGCCATCTTGAATTCTTAGGGATGGCCGGTTCGCTCTTGGAAAGACTGCTTGCGGTCTTATTCATGAGTCGCACATCAATTTTTTCTTAAAACGGCCGGCCTGATGATATTTCCGGTTCAACCGTTGCAGGGCCACGAACAGCCTGTTGAAATCCTTGGACTTGTCGAAGAAATAATTTGCGCCCAGAGCCTGGCATTTCTCCCGGTACTGGGCGTAGGGATAATTGGTCATGACCATGACGATGGGGCGGAGCTTGTCCTTCTGCAATTCCCTGAGCACATCCATTCCGTTCATCTCGGGCATCCGGATGTCCATGATCACCACATCGGGGTTCAGTTCCCTGATGGAAGCCAGGGCCCCGGTTCCATCTTCGGCCTGGCCGACGACTTCAACTCCCGAAAGCTCCGAGAGCATATCCGGCAGCCGCTCGCGGATGAAGGCCGAGTCATCGGCCACAAAAACTTTCAGCTTTCTGGTGCTAGACATGTCACAATCCTTTGAATTTTTTCCCCCTACAAAATACAATATCGTTCTTATAGCGGGCTGTGTCTATCAGTGCGGCCCCAATTCTTTGGCAAGAATCGGCTGGTTTGCTTGTAGGATTTATCCCACAAGGCTGTGCCGCACTTGTCCCCCCCTATCCGCCCATCAGCCGGTTTTCTATGACATAGCGGATGATGTCCGCGTCGGTTTTCAGGCCCATTTTTTTCAAAACGCGTGACCGGTAGGTGCTGACCGTTTTTGGACTCAGGAACAGTTCTTGGGCGATGGCCTGTTTAGGCTTGCCCGAGGCGATCAGGCGCAAAATGCTGAATTCGCGGTCGGACAGGGCTTCATGGGGCAATTTTTCGCCGGTTTCCCCCAATTTGGAAGCCAGATCCTGGGCCAGGCTGGAGCTGACGTATTTTCGACCCGCCAAGGCCGCCCGGATGGCTGAAATCAATTCCTGGGGTGCGCAGTCCTTGGTGATATACCCGGAGGCCCCGGCCTTGAGGACCCTGACCGCGTATTGGTTTTCCGGATGTATGCTCATGACCAGGACAGCCAGCTCGGGTTTTTCGCTCTTCAATTGTTTAAGAACACTCAGGCCGTCTTGTCCGGGCATGGAGATATCCAGCAGCACCAGGTCGTAGGCGTTCGTCCGGGTCTTGTCCAGGACTTCCGGGCCGTCGGCGGCCTCCCCGGCCACCACCAGTGCGGGATCCTCGGAGAGGATCTGCTTCAGCCCCCGCCGGACCACCGGATGGTCGTCAGCCACCAGGATTTTTATCATCGCGCTTTCCCCTTTCCGGCAAACGAACGACAACCCTCGTTCCTTTGCGCGGGATGCCGACGATTTCGACTCGGCCGCCGAAGGCCAGGGCCCGCTCCCGCACGCCGATGAGCCCGAGCGAGTGGGGGTTGGCGATCTCGCTCTTTTTGATTCCGCGGCCGTTGTCCTTCACCCGCAGCTCCAAGGCGCCGGCCTTTCTCTTCAAACTCACTTCCACTCGTGTGGCTTTGGCGTGCCGGGCGATGTTCGTCAGCAATTCCTGGAAAATGCGGAAAATGGCCGTGGACAGGTCCCGCTCCACGGTCATCTCCTCGGGCACAAAAGTCATTTTCATTTTTAGCCATGTCCTCTTACCGAATTCCTCGGCCTGCCACTGCATGGCCGTCACCAGGCCGAGGTCGTCCAGCAATCCCGGCCTCAGCTCGGAAGAAAGCCTTTTCACCGTCTGCATGGTGGCGGCCACGACGGCCGACATGGATTCGACCTTTTTTAAAAGCGGCGTCTGGCTTTTGGGCAGCTTGTTCGACAACCAGGACAAGTCCATGTTCAGGGCCGTCAAGGCCTGCCCCAGCTCGTCATGGATCTCGCGGGCCAGGTAGGTCCTTTCTTCTTCCCTCAGGGACTGCAGGCGAGCCGACAGGGAACGCAGCTCTTCCCGGGAGGCCAACAGCGCCTCTTCCGTCCGCTTGCGTTCGGTAATATCAACGCTGACTTCCGCGACGAGCCATTCGCCCTTTTCATCCTGGAAGGGAATGGATATGACCTGGACCGGCCTTTGGCCCTCCTTGAGGAGCACGACTTCGGTGACAACCATCTCCTTAGTCCGAAGGGCCTGGGTCAAACCGCAGTTCGGACAGGGGCTACGGCGGCCCATGAAATAGTCATAGCACTTCCGGCCGGGCCAGTCGCCGCGCGCCTTGCTGGAGGCCGGATCCACAAAACGAAGGTGGAACTTGCTGTCGATGATGTCCAGCGTCGTCTTGGTGGCCCCCAGGATGAATTCGATTTCACGCATCAATGACTGGATTCTGTCTTCGGCCTGCTTGCGCTCGGTGATATCGCTCACCACGCTGACCCAGCCCGTGAGAGCATGCTTTTCATCCCTTAAGGGGAAAACGCTGTGCTCCGTCGGAAAAACCTTCCCGTCCCTGCGCTTCATGTGGAACTCGAAGTTGTGCAAAAAACCCTTCTCCGCCACGGTCGCGAAAAGTTTTTTCCTAAAATCCTCCAAAGCGGTCTTATCGACATGGAGGAATTCCGTGGTCCGCCCCAAAAATTCCGATCGTTTGTAGCCGAAAATCTCAGAGGCGATAAGGTTGCATTCTTCAATCTTGTTTGTCTGAGAGTCCAGGATAAAAACGGCATCGCGCAGGCTGTTCAGGGACATTTTCAGCAAATGCTCGCTCTTCCGCAGGGCCTCCTCGGCCCGTTTTCGCTCGGAGATATCGCTGAGGAAGTTGAGGGTAGCCGGCCGGTCCTGCCACTGGATTGATACGGCATGGATCTCGACCCAGGTCTCCATCCCGGACTTGCCGACGATTCGGAAGGTATAAACTTCGGGAACTTCTTCGCCCCTTATCCTTCTCGCATAATTATCGCTCACCATCTGCCCGTCATCTGGATGGATAAATTCCACAAAGGGTTTCCCCACTATTTCCTGGGGTGAATAGCCGGTCATGTCCGAGGTCTTTCGGTTGGCAAACTTCAAGAGGCCGTCCTGGGCTACCACGATGGCCTCATTGGCGTTCTCGATCAAGGTGCGGTATCTCTCTTCACTCTCCTGAAGCGCCTGCTCCGCCTGTCTGTTTTCAACCCAGCGGCCCAGGCGTTCGGCAACGACATGAATCAGACTGACTTCTTCCCGCAAAAAAGGCCCCTCGACGCAAGGAGGGGGCTCTTCCAGATAACACATCTCCACTCGGCCGGCCTGTTGGCCGTGGACTATGATATCCTGACTCAGCCGCCAGGGACCTTCCCGGAAATTGGCTGTTATGAATTCTTTCCCGTTCAACATGAAGCGCGCGGAAACGATGGAGGGATATTGCATGGATGCGCGAAGGAGCTCAGCCGTTCTCCGTAATATTTCTTCCGGTATGATATCCGGCGATTCGATCAGCTTTGAGATGCCAAACAGACAATTCAACTCATTGACTCGCTGAGCGAGTTCATGCTTCTGCTTCTGCAGGGCCGCCTCGGCCCGCCTTCGCTCGGTGATATCCCGGAAGCTCCACACCCGGCCCACGGAGACTCCCTCGAGCTTTTGCGGCTGCGAGTAGCGTTCAAACACGCGGCCATCCTTAAATTCCAGCAGGTCGTAGCTCACGGCTTCAGCTTGGGAATACAGTTCCCTGACCTTGGCCAGAAATAGGTCCGGATTTTTCAGCTGATTAAGGACAAAAGCCAGTGCTTTCTCGTCTTCTCCCAAATCGAGCACAGTCTGGGGGATGCGCCACAGCTTGGCAAACTGCTGGTTGAATCCGGAGATCCGGCCGTTGTTGTCGACGACGAGAATTCCATCGGCGGTGGATTCTAGAGTTGCTCGCAGCATCGACACCGATTGCCCAAGCGCTTCTTCCGCCTTTTTGCGTTCGGTGATATCTTGCACAGTCCCCGCCAGCAGCTGCGGCTGGCCCGCCTCATCCAGGATCAACTCCCCCGCTTCGGCCCACACCACACGAACGGTCCCGTCGGGCCAAATAACACGATACTCCAGAGGCTGGGGTACCTTGTCCTTGATGACTGAAAGGTTGGCGCGTTCGACGGCGGCGCGATCATCGGGGTGGATGGCGCGCTCGATGACCTCGTTCAAGTCGCCCTTAAATTTTTCCTTTTTAATGCCGAAAATGCGGAACATCTCATCGGACCACTCCAGACGGTTGGCCGGGATGTTCCAAATCCAGTTTCCCACATGAGATACCCACTGGGCTTTCTTGAGCTCTGCCTCAGACCGGCGGAGTTGTCCTTCGGCCTGCTTCTGCTTGGTGATGTCGGCTATAGCGCCAACCATTTGATAGGCTTTCCCCCGGTCATCCCTCAAGGCCGTGCCGATATCGCGCCAATGGGCGATAGAGCCGTCTTTCCTAAGGATGCGATATTCTTCACGGTAGGGACGGTCATCCTTGAAATGGGCTTCCAGAGCGGCCATAACGCGTGGGCTATCGTCCAGATGGAGGATTTTTTCCCAAGCCTCGATGGTTCGAGGAAACTGGCCGGGCCCGTACCCCAGCAAGGCGTCGATATCCCCGTACCAGTCCAGCCGGGCGGACTCGATATCCCATTGCCAGACAACATCGCTGACGCTTTGGGCGGCAATCCGAAAGCGCTCCTCGCTCGCCCGCAGCGCCTTCTCGGCTTGCTTGCGCTCGGCGCGGAGCTGTCTATCTTCCAAGCCGCGCTTGACGGCTGGCCCCAGTCTGGCCAGGCGGTTTTTAAGAATGTAATCGGTTGCGCCCTGTTTCATGCATTCTACGGCGGCTTCCTCGCTAACAATGCCGGTAATGACGATAAACGGAATATCCAAGCCGTGTTCTTGCAGCAGATTCAACGCCCGCAGTGCGTCAAACTGCGGCAGGCTGTAGTCGGCGAGAATGATGTCAAGATCGGGGTTCAAGAGGGCCACATAGTCCGACTCCGTTTCCGCGCGCCGCCAGTCCGGTGCGAACCTTGCCCGGCGCAGTTCATGCAGCATCAACTCGGCGTCAGCCGCTCGATCTTCGAGTATCAAAACGCGGATGGGAGTGGACATCCTCACCTCTTCATTTAATCAATTCCATACGTCAAAAATCATGAGGTGCGGCCTGCGAAGCGTCATCTTCCGCGATGAGAAGACGCGGCGGTCGTCACAGGCCAACCGAATAGCCGGCTGCACGCGCGCAAAGCAAGCAAGGAAAGGAGGACAGTTGGAAAGATGCAGACGGCTTGAGGCAAAGCCCAATAGATTCCCTCTTTTTGTATTATAGCCCCTTCTTTTGAATTTTCAACTCGCGCGGACTTCCCCCCGTTTTTTTCTTCTTATAAATTGCCCCATAGGGTAAGATGTCAGTATATAATCATACGGCGAGGAGTCCAAATGAAAAAGGGGGACAGCCTGAAGACAACGTTCGAAATCGCCCTCCCCGGACAAGCGGAGTTCAAAACGTACATCAGCGGGACATCGACCAGGAAGTGAAAAGCCGGAACGACCCCTTCATCCGGGAGGTTATTGCCCTGATCCGCACCATCCCCCCGGGACGGGTGGCCACCTACGGTCAGATCGCCGCCCTGGCCGGCGACCCCCGCGGCACTCGCCAGGTCGTCAGGGCCCTTCATGCCTGCTCGGAGAAAGAAGGGCTTCCCTGGCATCGAGTCGTCAACGCTCGGGGCGGAATCTCGCTGCGGCCGGGACGCGGCGGGGAGGAGCAGGCGCGCCGTCTCAAGGCCGAAGGCCTGACTTTCGACTTCCGGGGCCGTCTGGACCTTGAGGCCTGTCAGTGGAACCTGTGGGCCAGGCAGTCGCGGCGGCGCGGGAAGTCATTCCTGGGCCTGGACCTTGGAGAGCTCCGGAGGCGGCACACTCACGGGCCGGCGAAATTAAAAACGTCAAACCGCCGGCCGAAGACGGGCAAAGCTTCTGCACCGAGATATTGACTAGATTGTTCCCAGGGGAGTAAAATCCACTCCGCAAAGGGAAGATACTAAAAAGAGTATCATTCTTATCCTTTTATTGAGGCGGGAATGGAAGCTCGGACCAAATCTAAAGCACAGCTTTCGAATGAATTGGCGAGATTGGTCCGGCGGAATGAAAGACTAGAAAAATCCATCGCCAGGCTCAGACAGGCGGCCCGGGAGCTGCGGCGGGCGGAGGAGTCCGAGAAAGCAATCCTGGAAGCATTGCCGGACCTAATGTTCCGCTTCGACAGAGAGGGGGTCTTCCTTGACTTCAGTTCTCCAAACCTAAACGATTTGATCTTGCCGCCCAAGGATTTTCTGGGACGAAAAGCCGCGGATGTCCTGCCCTCAGAGCTGGCTCAAGTGATCATGGACCGGATTGGGCAAGTCTCGCAAACCGGCCGCTTGCAGGTTTTTGAATACCAGGTGTCTCAGGCAGGGCAAACGCAATACTGGGAAGGCCGGCTGGCCAAGTGCGGTGAAAACCAGTTCCTGGCCATTTGTCGCAATATCACCGAGCGTAAGGACTCGGAGGAATCGCTGAGAGCCTCGGAGGAATTCAATCGACGGCTGGTGGAGGAGTCTCCGGTCGGCATCCTGTGCTTGGACCGGACCGGCACGATCACCTATGAAAATCCGGCCCTGGCCCGGATGCTGGGCGTCCCGGAAGGAACCAAGTCCCCCGCCCTCGGGAAGAACATCCTCGATTTGCAGCCAATCCGAGAGGCCGGAGCTGTCCCCTTGCTCGAACGGGCCCTGGCCGGCGAAACGATCGCCGGTGAAGTCTTCGACTATCGTTCTCTCTTTGGACGGGAAGCAAGCCTGGAGGCCTACAGCACGGCCTTAAAGGACAAACAGGGGCGGCCGGAAGGCACCATTGTGACGATCCTGAATATCACCGGGCAAGAAAAGGCGGAAAAAATAAGACATTCCATCTATAAGATTTCAGAGGCAGCTCATTCGACTCGAAACCTGGAAGAGCTATTTCGTTCCATCCATCGCACCATAGAAGAACTGATGCCGGCCAAGAATTTTTACATCGCCCTTTACGATCATGAATGCGGAATTCTGAGTTTCCCGTATTTTATCGATGAATACGATCAGACCCCCTCCCCAAAAAAACTGGGCCGAGGGTTGACCGAGTATGTCCTTCGAACGGGTGAGCCGCTGCTGGCCTCCCCCGAGGTGTTCGAGGAGCTCGAAAAAAAGGGCGAGGTCGAATCCATCGGGGCCCCTTCCATTGACTGGCTTGGCGTCCCCTTGAAAAAAGGGGACGAAGCAATCGGAGTCCTGGTTGTTCAGAGTTATACAGCGGGGATAAGGTTTGGGAAAGAAGATAAAAATATTCTCAGGTTTGTTTCTTCCCAAGTGGCCATGGCCATTCAACGCAAGCTCGCCGAAGATGCTCTGCGTCAAAGCGAAGAGCGTTTCCGTTCCCTCGTCCAGAACTCATCGGACATCATCACCATCCTCCAACCCGATGGGACGATCAGCTATCAAAGCCCTTCCCTGGAGCGCATCTTGGGCTACCGGCCCGAAGAGCTGGTCGGCAAAAATGTCGTTGAGTTTATCCACCCCGAGGACGTCCCAAGAATCCAGTCTATTATTTCGGAGGGAATCCAGCGGCCGGGTTTCTCCGTCGTCGTGGAGGTCCGCTTTCGACATGCAAAGGGCTCTTGGGTTTATATCGAGTCCTCCGGAAAGAACCGCCCGGATGATCCTTTCATCCAGGGGGTGGTCGTCAATTCCCGCGACATCACCGAGCGCAAGCGGGCGGAAGAGGCATTGCGCAGCCTGTCCCTGACCGATGCCCTGACCGGTTTGTACAACCGGCGTGGGTTCATGACTCTGGCTGAGCAGCAGTGGAAGTTGGCCAAGCGCTTGAACAGCAGGATTCTGCTCCTCTTTGCCGACATCGATGACTTGAAACGGATCAACGACACTCTGGGCCATCAGGAAGGCGACCTGGCCCTGATTGAAACTGCCGCTCTCCTCAAAGAGACTTTTCGCGAATCGGATATCATCGCCCGCGTGGGGGGCGATGAATATGTGGTCCTGACCATGGGCGCCCCTGAAGAAGATGTTGAGGTCATAACGGCTCGCCTGCAAACGAAACTGGCCGCCCGCAATGCCCAAGGAGACCTCCTTTTCCAACTCAAGATCAGCACCGGCGCGGCCTGTTACAATCCTGATAATCCTTATTCCATCGGCGAGATGCTGGCCCAGACAGATGCGTTGATGTATGAGCAGAAGCGCCACAAGTACGGAAGATAAACGCGCCGTGGCGCGGCTCACCGATCCCCAGAGACCATCGCCTTTCCCAATCGCTTCCTCGGCCGCTGAGGGCCCTTTCGGCCAGGGCGGCGATCTGGGGGCCGGGCCTGAGATGAGTTTGACATTCCCCCTGGGCTGCGCTATTCATGATAGCAGAGCCAATGATCCGGAAAATATCGGCCATTCTTGGGGAGGAATGCATGAAAACTCTCGTCCGGGGATGTTTGCTTTTTCTGCTCATCGGAGCTTTGGCCTCTGCCGCGCCGGGGGCCTTTATCCTTAAGATCAAGGTTCCTTCCGCCAACGTTTGGATGAAACCGGACCTCAACAGCACGGTCGACGGGCTGCTTAAGTTTGGCTTGATCCTTGAATCCGGACAAAAAACGGGCTCTTTTTATGCCGTCCGGGTGATCGAGGAAGGCCAAGGGACGTTTTCCGGCTATCTCGACGAAAGCGCCGTAGATGTCCTCTGCAGCGCCGGAGGTCCGGAGGCCGTCCCCTTGGCTGAAGCTTTGATCCTGAGGGTGAAGATTCCGTCAGCTAATATCTGGGCGGAGCCCGACCCCAACAGCCGCGTCATCAGCCGGTTGGCCATGGGCCAGCTTCTGGAAGTCCGCCAGAGGGGCTACACCTTCCTTGAAATCATTCATTTCACGGCGGGAGGACCGGTTGTGGAAGGGTATGTCCACCGGGACGCGGTCGAAGGCGTCTGTCGAGGCGAAAATCCGGTTGAGCTCCTGCCGACATCCGTCCTGACCGTAAGGGCGGACAAGGCCAACGTCTGGTCCGAACCGGACATCAACAGCCCCATTCTGGGCGAGCTCCGGGCGGGCGATCGCCTGGAGGTGATCCGCAAAGTGCGCGCTTATTATGAAGTCCGCTTCCGGGCGAAATCGGGGACATACACCGGATACGTGCAGGAAGCCGCGCTCAAGGAAAGCTTGGAAGAATACGCTTCCCGGACGCAGCGCAGGGCGGCGACGCAGGATCGGCCCGGCGGCCGAACGATATTTGAGCTGGGGGGATATACCTCAATCATAAACACCTATCGCCGGGGCGAGCTCGACGCCTGGTGGGAAAATCAGACGGGTAAAGCGGCCGACCAGGGTTCGGCCGCCTTTTTCATGCTGGAGGGAGCCGCCTATTTCCCCATCCGGACGGACCGGTTGTACTTGGGAGCCGCTGCTTCATTACATATTCCCAGGCCCCAGGCCATCTGGGGCAGCCAGGTTTCCGCGGAGGGAAGGCAGGAGGTCACTATCAAACCCGTCCTGTTATCCCTGAGCTTGCCGATTCGATATTTCCCCCTCTCTTCCAAAACATTATCCATCACGGCCGTTCCCTCCCTGCTCTTCGGCTGGGCCAACGGTACTTATTTCACTTCCGACGCCGGCGGAACATTCCAAGAGAACTTCTGGCCCAGGATGAAAATCGGTATGGAAATCGCCGCCGGGGTTGAATATGCCTTCCTGAAAAACCTGGCCGTTTCGGTCCGGGCCGGGCTGAGGGCCTTGACCGTGGCCCTGGTCTGGGAATCCACCAAAGAGAAAAAGGCGACGCTCGACCTGGGAGGCGGCGCTATCATCATCGGAATCGCTTTCCGGCTCTAGCCGCTCCTTCACCCGCCCCAGCGCGGCACAAGAGACTAGGAATACTTATGAGATGAAAAGGCGGGGTACGGACGCGGTTGAAATCCCCATCGATGGTGTCTTGGACCTTCATGCCTTTAAGCCGCGAGAGGTGAAAGACCTGGTCGCGGAGTACCTGGAGGAATGCCGCCGCCGGGGAATCCTTCACCTCCGGATCATCCACGGCAAGGGATCCGGCACGTTAAAAAGAATCGTTCACAGCGTACTGGAAAAAGAACCGGTCGTGGCCGGCTTTCAAGACGCCGGGCCGGGCGGAGGCGATTGGGGGGCCACCGAGGTCATCCTTAAGCCTCAACGGCCTTGAGCGGGTTATCCCTTTTTGGTTTTTTCGTCGATGTGCTTTTCGATCTTTTCCAGGTTGTCCTGGCCTTTCTTCTTGTCCTTCTCCCATTCTTTCTCGAAATTTTTCAGTTCCTTCTCCAGGTTGTCAATATCGGTCGTAAACTCCTTTTTCTTATAATCCTTCAACTCCTCCGCTTTCTTTTCTTCAGTCATTTTTCCTTCCCTCCTTCAAATCTACAGTTTAATGGTAAAAGAGAAATTACTATTTTTCAAGAGCCGTTGGGAAGCTGTTGCCAATTTTTGTCACCGGACCTTGAACATCCCCGAAGCCATGAGCTTGCCCTCTATATAGACCTCCAGCCGGTAGAGGCCCGAGGCCAAATATTCGCCCGCCTCCGGCATGGGATATTCAACCGACCCCAGAAGCCGGGCCTCGGCCGGGCCGTTCCATCGTTCGGTGCGTCCCAAGCGGAGCTGCTCGACCCAGAAAACCTGGCCGGACATCTGCCGGTACACTTTCCGGACCACAGCCTGTCCCTGGCGCATGCCCTTAAACTCAAGGAGAAAATAAACGCGGCCGACGGCAGCCGGAAACTCCCGGGCAGCCGGCAGGTCGACAATCTCCCCCCGTCCGTCATAGACGGGGTTGACGAATTGTGGCGACGCGCCGGAAGCTGATACA
>Ga0299912_10002371_pt1 | contig 15399 bp, 17 predicted proteins | sample RVTome_2_FD_207667 | JGI IMG/M metagenome (GOLD analysis project Ga0299912, IMG submission 207667) | Soil microbial communities from uranium-contaminated site in the Upper Colorado River Basin, Wyoming, United States - RVT95D214 (version 2) ... | reverse complement strand
CCATATGATTTACGATGCCAGAATAATACAAGATTATGTAACAAAGAAGCAGTTTACTACTTTCCCTGCTCTGCCTGACCCAAACAACAAGATTGCCAATTCTTATGGCGCGACACGCTTCCCACCAACAAACTTCATCGTAGATACAGCAGGAATTATCAGGCACAAAAAGGTCGGGGCGTTCCAGAGTCAGGAAGAAATTGAGGACATACTTAAGTCTTTATAGTCAGCCACGTTGTAGTGAAACTAAAGCCTCGCGATAAAATAATAAACTAAAAGACTCCTAGTTTCGTTTTTCTTGAGGATGTATAATAAGGACAAGTACAGAGACTTTAAGTCGGTGCATCGGAGCAATCAAGGAACAGAAGTATAGTGCCGATAATAAGATGTCCTAGCTGCGGCCAAGAAATCGATTCAAACAGCCGGTTCTGTGTGCACTGCACTGCCAGAATATGTCCCGGTTGCCATGGACCTGTTCCGCCAAGAGCAATATATTGCCCCCACTGTGGTTTTTCAGTTGGTCCGGCAATGCCCGGCGCAGCAGAACAACAACCAACACCACCTCCACCGCCCAGACCATTTACTTCGTCACAAGGTGGCATAATCGGTCCACAGCCGAGACAACAGCCGTCATATCCTCAGACTCCTTCGACTCCAATGCCTAGTGCTATGCCACAGTCACCTATACCACCCGGGCAATATGGAACAGGTGACCAACCGCCGGGAGCCCCCAGCCCACCTGGTACTATGCCCTATGTCAGCGCACAACAGCCACCAATAAGCACACAAAAAACATTTGTGGACACCGGCCCAATACGAGTAAGGCGGTTCCATCCAGCTCTAGTCATTATCCTCATCATCGCCGTTATTGTTCTCTCAGGCTTCGCTGCCTTCAAAGCCGGCTGGCTCGAAGGTCCAGTTAACGCCATACAGGAATCTGTTGCTGACATCCAATGGCTCAACTGGTTGCCGATTGGCCCCAGAGACACCACACCACCTGTAATCTCTGAAGCAAAAGTTTCAGATATAAACGAGACAAACGCCATTATAACCTGGCAAACAGATGAGCCGACTACCAGCCAGGTAATGATATGCGAATCAGATGGTGGCTGCACCTGGACAGAGCTTGATGAAAACTTAGTTACTGACCACTCTGTAAATCTAAGTGACCTCAAGCCCAATACGGCCTATCACTTCACTGCAACATCAACCGACGCTAAGGGAAATCAAGCGACCGCCGAAGGAGATTTAAACACTCTAGCCCAGGCTGCTGCAACCACGCTGACAATTTCAGGAGTTAACACTTCCAACATCACCGACCTGAGCGCTACCATAGGCTGGGTTACTGACAAAGCTGCCACCAGTCAGTTGGAATTCGGCACGACAAATGCCCATGGTTCAACCACGACACTCGACCAGAATTTAATCACCAGCCATAGCATCGCATTAACAGGACTAAAACCCAGTACTACTTATCACTTCAAAGTCAAATCGAAAGACGCCACTGGGAATGAAGCGACATCCCAAGACCAGACTTTTACCACTCGCAGCACCGTGTCAGCCGCTATTGAAATAGGCCCTGAAGTAGGCAAGCGTGCTCCCGATTTCACGCTACAAGACATCAACGGAAAGACAGTGAAATTGAGCGAGTCCCTGGGGAAAATAGTCATGATTAACTTCTGGCAGGACGTACAGCAAAGTAGAAATGAGTTATCAGTTATCCAGGAGGTTTATAACAAATTGTCACAGGATGAGCTGGCGATATTTGCTATCAGCTGGAAACAGACCCCAGCGGTCACACAGAGCGTTGTTACTAGCAAAGGTTTGACTTTACCTATTCTCATTGATGAGACAGGGGAAGTCGCTGAGAAATACGACGTCATTCGCAGCCCTACTACTTTCTTTATCGATACCCGGGGCATTATTAGGGATACAAAACACTATCCCGCTACCCTGAAAACCGTGACGCAAATAGAAAGTATACTTAATTCTATGCAATGAACTCTTGACCGGCCCCGACATAGCAAATATTTTTCCCGCCAAGATTAAAAATTTGGACTTCAGGTGAACACATATGCCAGAAAACGATAGCATCAAACCAGGCTATTTTCAACGTACTGAACATAGCGCTGCCGAACCAGAGAAGATAGCTAAAAATGCCCCGAAAAGAGGTCACAAGCCCCCCACGAAAAAACAAACTCCTATACCATCTGGGCAATTGCAGAAGATATTAGCTGCCGCCATCATCTTATGCCTGGGGCTTATAGGCTCCATCATCTTCATCCTTACCAGAGATACCATGCCTCCTGTAATCCAAAAGGTATCACTTTCAGACATAACTGAAGCCAGCACCACTATCACCTGGCAAACCGACAAACCAGCTACCAGCCAAGTCGCTATATGGGATTCCGAAGTTTCCACTTCGACCGAACTTGACGAAGCCCTGGTTACCAATCACTCTGCACCGCTAACTGACCTCAAACCCAATACAAGGTATCAGCTCACCTTGATATCGAGAGACAAAGGTGGAAATGAAGCCAGGCTCGAGATAGAACTCACAACTCCAACCCAACCTTCTGCAACCCCACCGGTAATTTCAGTAGGCCCTGAAATGGGCAAGCTCGCTCCTGACTTCACTTTGACAACACTAAAAGGCGAACAGATAAGCTTGAGTCAATTCCGCGGCAAGATAGTAATGGTCAATTTTTGGCAATCGACATGCAGTAATTGTGGAGAAGAAATGCCCTACCTGCAGGCAATTTATAACAAATGGCCACATGACAAATTGGAAATACTTGCCGTCAGCGTTGGAGAGAAAGCTGCATTTGTGCAGAGCTTTGTTGAAACGCGAGGATTGACCTTCCCTGCACTGCTCGACTCAGACGAAGCAGTCAGCGAGATTTACCAGATATCTCGCTTCCCCACGACCTTTTTTGTCAACGCCGATGGTATTATTAAAGAAATAAAAACGGGAGCCTTTACAAGCCAATCTGAGATAGAAGCCATACTCAAGTCCTTCTAATTATTACTCATGGTAACAACTGAATTCACCAACTTTCTGCACATTTAGTTACTCAACTGCATAACATAGAAGTCGGGGAACGCATAACTACGATTCGCTAGACTCACAATTGCAACGGCTGTATCCCGTCATATAAAATAGTTAGAGTTCAAGAAAAAATCATGAAAAGATATAAATGGCACTGGATTCTGACCCTGGGACTGGCTCTTGTTTTGATAAGTTCGCTTGCGGCCTGTACCAAATCTAAAGAAACCCCTTACGCCCCCGACTTCACCTTACAAACCATAAGTGGTGAAACTGTAAGTCTAAGCGATTTTCGCGGCAAGCCGGTCATGCTCATCTTCTGGAAGATTAATTGCTCCGCTTGCCAATTTCAAATGCCTTATACACAGGCTTTTTACGATGAACAGTCAAGCGAGACGATAGCAGTGCTAACTATTAATGTCGGAGACAGCGCCTCGGCTGCCCAGGACTACGTTACCAGCCGCAGGCTGACTTTCCCTGTACTGCTTGACCGGCAAGGGAAAGTCGCCCAAATGTATAGACTTCCTGGTGTCCCAATGACTTTCCTGATTGATTCTGAAGGCATTGTGAAAGCATATAAAATCGGCGCATTCCAGAACCAAGAAGAAATGGAAAGCGCCATCGAAAGCGTGTTCCCATCCCTAACTCTCAAACCTAAAATTGAGACCGGTCCCGAAATCGGCAACCTCGCCCCTGATTTCACCTTACAAACCATTAATGGTCAAAGCATTACTTTAAATGAATCCCGAGGTAAAACAGTATTATTAAACTTCTGGGTGAACTCATGCGCTGCCTGCGTAGATGAAATGCCCTACTTCCAGACAGTGTTTGATGAGCAAGCAAACGAGGAGCTAGTCATACTCGCTATCAATTGTGGGGAGAGCAGTCAAACTGTGAAAAGTATAGTCGATGGCTTGGAACTTACCTTCCCCATGTTGCTTGACCCTGATGGAAAGGTATGCACAGCTTACAAACACGGTGCCCCCACAACCTTTTTGATTGACAGCAACGGCATCATCAGAGCAATAAAGGACGATGTCTTCCAGAACCCTGAAGAAATAGAGACCATGCTTGATTCCTTGCCATGAAAGCTTCATAAATTGCTCTCGCCATTCTCCTTATACGCATTAAGATGAAACTCTCAAATCCGCTACAGAACTTGCTCAGAGGAGTAGGGCTGCTGCTAATCGTCATATTCGCTGGCACCATCGGCTATAGGTTTATCGAAGGCTGGCCATTAGTAGATTCCCTGTATATGACCGTAACAACCATATCCACCGTGGGTTATGGCGAAGTACACCCACTGTCGACAGCCGGACGAATCTTCAGCATTTTCCTGATTTTAGGCGGCGTCGGTGCCGTCTTTTACATCTTAACTACGTTGGTACAGCATATCGTCGAGGGGGAATTTGGAATCAGAATAGGGAGGCAACGCATGGAAGCTAAAATTAAGAAACTACACAACCATTTCATTCTATGCGGCTACGGTCGAGTAGGCGAAGCAACTGCCAGTGCTCTTAAAGAGCATAAGGCGAAGTTCATAGTTATCGAAATAACTCAGGAAAACGCCGATAAAGCACGGCAGGCTGGCTTTTTGACCATACAGGGTGATGCCACGAAGGACGAGACACTGAGGAGAGCTAGAATAGACAAAGCCGGGGCCTTAATAACAGCCCTGGGTGACGATGCCGACAATACTTATACCACTTTAGCCGCCCGGCAGTTGAACCCTACCCTGCCCATAATTGCCCGGGCCAACAATATAGAGGCACAGAAAAAACTGCAGCTAGCCGGCGCCCATCGTGTCGTAGCACCTGAAACCAGTGGCGGTGAAAGAATGGCAATGCTTGCCTTGCGCCCTGCAACTGTCGAATTCGTTGAGACAGTTTTGCTCGGCCGTGGGCAAGAGCTACTGATAGAAGAGATAGAGGTGAGCAAAGATTCACCCCTAGCTGGCTCGGCTATAAAGCAAGTTGAAGAACGCTTCCCCGGGGTAAAAATATTGGCGCTAAGAGATAAAGACGGGGTCCTGATACCAAATCCAAACCCTAATGCAACTATCGAAAAGAATAGCAGCCTGGCCGCCTTTGGCACCACCGAGCAGCTGCAATCCATAGAGGGATGTTGTCAGCCAAGAGGACCACGGCCAGCTAAAAGCATCAAAGCCGACTAAACACATGCCACGGCGACATCATGCAGATAACAGGAGGACACTATGTTTAAGACACGCATAACTGAGCTTTTTGGCATCAAGTATCCTATCATCCAGGGCGGCATGATGTGGATTTCCCGAGCAGAATTGGTAGCTGCCGTATCCAATGCCGGAGGTCTGGGCATAATAACAGCCTTTACCTTCCCGACGCCTCAGGAGCTAGCTGATGAAATCAAGAAAACCAGGGAGCTCACTGACAAACCCTTCGGAGTAAATGTCACTCTGTTGCCCACCCTTCGCCCGGTGGATATTGACGGCTACTTCAATGCGGTTATAGATGCTGGGATAAAGATAGTAGAAACAGCCGGCAGGAGTCCAGAAGCATACATGGAGCGGCTCAAGGCTGCCGGAATAAAGGTGATACACAAATGCACCGCAGTCCGCTTCGCCCGCACAGCACAGCGTATAGGCTGCGACGCCGTAAGCATCGATGGATTCGAGTGCGCCGGACACCCCGGCGAGGAGGACGTCACCTCCCTGGTCCTGATTCCGCTAACCGTAGATGCTGTAGAAATCCCTGTAATTGCCTCTGGAGGCTTTGGCGACGGGCGGGGTTTTGTCGCTGCGCTGGCACTAGGAGCAGAAGCAGTCAACATGGGCACCCGGTTTATGGCAACTAAAGAAGCCCCGGGGCATCCCAAAGTTAAAGAATGGCTCGTTCAAGCATCGGAGCACGATACTCTACTGCTGCTGCGGTCATTCAGCAACACCATGAGGGCTCTGAGGAACCCTACTTCCGAAAAAGTGCTAGAGATAGAGAAGCAAGGTGCCGATATACACCAACTGGAATCGCTCATCAGTGGCAGGGTAGGCCGGAATCTTCTTGAGACGGGCGACATAGAGAACGGACTGCTAACTGCCGGTCAGGTGATAGGTCTTGTCCACGACATTCCAACGGTCAAGGAGCTGGTGGACAGGATAATCAACGAGGCTGAAGAGGTTGCTTCTAATATAGGAGCGAAAGGCACGTTCAAGCCATTGCGTAAGCCAACATAACCAGGTAAACACTAAATAAAGATTAAGCTAGCGTCTGTTCGCTATCAAAAAAACACCAATACAATACTTCGCGCCTAGATGCACCAGACTTTGCAAATGGCGCCTACACCATCATATCAATAGGCTGTAGATTCCGTGCCTATTTCTTCTTGGTACCGGCTTTCTTGGCTGGTTTTTCAACCTTCTTGTTATGAGCTGCACATGTCTTACACATAGCCTTAAACCCCTTTCCTTTACCTTATTTAACTATACCACCCGCTAAAGCGTACAGTCAACCTTTCAATTTTCAACACCGAAGTCTTGACCACCCCCACAGCAGAGAGTAGAATTCCCCAAAGGCAAACTATGTTGGAAAATCTGTCATCGCAGCTTGAAAAATATCTGCCGCCGCCGGTTCTGGCTCTGGCAAAAATTGCCGGCAGAGAAGCCGGCGAGATGGAGCAGAAAATATACCTTGTCGGCGGGGTGGTGCGTGACTTATTTCTGGGCCGTGCCAACTTTGATTTCGATTTAGTGGTCGAAGGCGATGCCATCAGCCTTGCCCAGAGACTAGCAAGAGATAGCCAAGCAAAGCTAACAATTCATTCTCACTTCGGCACCGCCAAAATCAACTACCCTGGCTTCAGCCTTGACTTGGCTACCGCCCGCAGTGAAACCTACAGCAAACCGGGAGCCCTGCCCACCGTTAAGCCGGGTGACCTCAAAGATGACCTCATCCGCCGGGACTTCTCCATCAACGCCATGGCCCTGCACCTAAATCCACAACGCTTCGGTGAGCTGATTGACCTGTATCACGGCAAAGACGACCTCGAACATCGCCTCATCCGCATCCTGCACCCGAATAGTTTCATCGACGATGCCACCCGAATCTTAAGGGCAATACGCTACGAGCAAAGGTTAGGCTTCACTCTGGAGGCTGAAACTGAAAAATTGCTTCGCCGCGATGTAACCATGCTAGATACCATAAGCGGTGACCGCATAAGGCATGAGCTGGAGTTAATCCTGAAAGAAGATAAACCAGAGCTAGTCTTATGGCGAGCTGGAGAACTGGGTGTCCTCCACCAACTGCATCCGTCGCTCAAGAGCAACGGCTGGCTCAGCCAGAAATTCGAACAAGCTCGCCAGTCATATAAGCAAACCTCGCTTCCTTCGCTTTACCTATGTCTCCTCATCCATAATCTAACTGATAAGGAAAACGAGGAGTTCATCTCACGTCTCAACTTCCCCAAAAATTCGGCTCAAGCTATGCGCCAGACACTGCAACTTAGAGTCAAACTTCACAGATTGGCCAACCCCCGGCTAAAGCCAAGCGATATTTACCAGTCGCTTCACAGCTACGCAACGACAGCCATTCAAGCCAATGCTCTGGCATCAGAATCACCGATAGCGAGCCAGCACCTGCAGCTGTACCTGACAAGATTACGTTATGTAAAGACGCTAGTGAATGGAGAAGACTTGAAGAAGATGGGGATTCCTGCCGGGCCTCGGATAGGAGAGATTCTAAGCGCACTACACAAGGCACGACTCAACGGAGAGGTAAAGACAAGGCGCGACGAGGAGGAATTGGGTTACAGTTTGAGCAAAGCTTCTGCTCCTCCTTTACCGTCAGATAAAAAGTCAAATATCAAAAGGCAAAATGACAAGTCAAAAGTCAAAAAGGGCAGGTTTCAGTAATTCTGACTTTGACGAGCAAGCCATAATATTTTTGCATTTTTACCTGTCATTTTGGTCTTTGACTTTTAATTTTTACATTTTCCCCAAAGGTAGATACAGCGTAGACTTCAAGCCCTTGTCGACTGAGTAGACTGCACACTTTCTCAGCTTCAACCTTACTATCTACAGGAGCAAACAAAGCCGGGCCTGAGCCAACTAAGTGAATGTCCTTGCCAACTGCTTCCTCAAAACGCCTCCAATAACCTTCCAGCCCGGGAAAAGCATCAAGTGCCACCTTGTCAAAAACATTAAATAATAAGGAGGGAACAATTCGCCTATCTTGTGACCAAGTTCTCACTGCTTTGTCGATAAATTCACCTTCAGTAAAATGTCGATTATCCAAGTGGGAGTAAAGTTGCTTCGTTTTGTGCGGTATTCTGGGCAACGGCGGCAAAAGCAGGACAAACCAACTCGGCATCGAAGCTGCCAGAGGCATTACTTTTTCGCCTCTGCCCTCTATTAAAGCTGCGCCTCCATGAACAAAAAAAGGCACGTCTGACCCAAGTCTGGCTGCCAGCTCAACCAAATCCAAAGTTTTCAGCTTTAGCTTCCAGAGCCTGTTGAGAGCTGACAAGGTCGTAGCCGCATCACTGCTGCCGCCACCTAAGCCGGCACCCCAGGGTATTCGCTTTTTAAGCTTAATCTTCGCCCCTCTTTCGTAGCCGCTAATCTTTCTGAACAATTCAGCAGCTTGAACCACCAGGTTATCCGAAGTCTGCAAGCTCGGCTCAGTGCACTCAAATGAAGTCTTATCAGCTAACTCAAATGAAAGGACATCACACATATTAATTGTCTGGACCAGACTGCGAATCTCGTGGTAGCCATCAGCACGCTTGCCCAGAACCTCAAGGACAAGATTAATCTTCGCCGGTGCCACGCATGTCAGCACAGAATCTACTCCTTTTTCAGAGTCTCCAAAACCTTATACAACTTCGCCCACTCTTCCAGGCTGAGCGTTTCAGCCCGGCGTTTAGAGTCTATGTTTGCCCCCTCCAGCAATAAGGTAATCTCAGCCGGTTTCATTCCCAAGCTGTGGGCTAGCGAGTTGTGCAGTTGCTTTCGAGGTGAGTTGAATCCGGCTCTGACCAGGTCAAAGAAGCCATCCATATCAGCCACTTTAACCGCAGGCTCCGGCAATACATCAAATCGCAGGATAACCGAATCCACTTTCGGCGGGGGATAAAAGCATTGAGCTGGCACATGCGAGATAATCCTCGGCTTACTGTACGCCTGGAGACTAACCGCCAGCAGAGACATCTTGCCCGGCCCGGCAACGATAGCCTCGCCAACCTCCTTCTGCACCATCACCACCATCAGAGATGGTTTCGGCGAGGCTTCCACAAAATAGCGCAATACCGGCGAAGTAATATAATAGGGCAGATTGGCCACCACCTTGTAATGGCTTGTTCCTTCTAATAGCTCTGATGGACTAACCTTGAGTATATCAGCGTTAATTACATGTAAATTAGCCGGTGAAGCTAACCGGCGCTTTAACAGTGAAGCCAGCTTCGTGTCAAGTTCCACGGCAACAACATTACCAGCTCGCTTAACTAGCTCAGCAGTTAAAATGCCCAAACCGGGACCAACTTCAATCACAGTATCTGCTGGAGAAAGCTCAGCGGCTTCAACTATGGTCTGTAAAACCGATGCGTCTGCAAGGAAATGTTGTCCCAGGCTTTTCCTCGCCCTGAGACCGGACTGGCGAAGCAGTCGCTTGACCTGAGCTGGGGGGAAAATCGCTTTTTTAGGCACTTAAAGGCTTTAAATCTCCTGAGTTTCGATATGGGCCGTGCACCGACTGTCGACTTCTGTCTTCCAGCTTACTACAATTAGCCAGCTCCGACCAGGTAGCCTTGCGGCACCCGGAGGTAACTATTTACCGCTGCTTCCTTCCGGACCTGACGGGGTTCATAGCCCTCCGCCACGCAAGACCCAGCCCTCAACGCCGCTTTACCGCAGCAGTCCTAAAAGACAAAACCCTCGAGCCGGAATTCAACCCCGCTATAGCGGATCTCGGGTACAGGGCACCGCTAGTTCCCCGTCTAGCACGGCCCAACCAAATACTACTATGGAAGACTAAACTTTTCAAGACTCTTTCGCCCGCCAGATCGCAGATTTTGTAGAGTTACTACCAGCCTACGCTCAATCGCATAATAAGCGGCGTGGGCAATCCCTGCTCTGTCATCCTTTTCTGTGTAGCTGGAATATCATATTCAACCCGGTAATGATAGATAGTCCGAGCCGCGGTATCATAAAGGGCATAGCTTGCCCGAGGGTCACCATCACGAGGTTGCCCCACACCCCCGGGATTGATGATCAAGCGTTTTTTTCCCAACTTCAAGTTAGTCCCTTCTGAAAACATCCTGTAGACTGCCCTATTGCCGGCAAGCTCGAAGATGAGTGGAACGTGGGAATGCCCCACGAGGCAGTAAGCTGTTTCAAAACAGGCAAAGTTGTCTTGCGCTGCCTCAATCGATAGCAGATATTCCCAGATAGGCTCCCGTGGGCTGCCATGAACCAGCGTAAAACCGTCCTCACAAAGGCTAAGAGGCAAGTTCTGTAGGTAATCTATGTCCTCGGCAACTAACTGCTGTGCTGTCCAATGACAGGCTAGAGCTGCCACGGGATTAAATTCAGCGGTATCCATCTTGCCAATCGCCGCCCAATCATGATTGCCGGCAACACATATATGCTCAAATTGCCGCAGACGCTCAATGCACTCATGAGGGTCAGGACCATAGCCTACCACATCGCCGAGACACCATATCTTATCGAAACCCCCTCTATCAGCAGCATGGCGAAGTACTGCCTCGAAAGCCGTTAAATTGCCGTGAATATCGCCGAGGATTGCATAACGCATACCGCCTAACTATACCATCTGAAAGTCGATTTGTTAAGTTTGGATAACATGGTATGATTAAGGAAGAGAAAAAAGGTAAAATATTGCTGAAGAAAAAGCCCGAAGATGGGATGACAAAAGAAGTGTATTATTTTGCATATGCCTCCAATCTCAATCGGAAGCAGATGACAGAGCGTGCTCCGGACAGCAAACCCAGGTTCATCGCCACCCTGCCTAATTTCAAACTTACCTTCACCGCGCGGCCAGGACAGCAAGGTGGAGTTGCCAGCATAACGCCACACAGGGGAGAGAAGGTTATCGGGGCTGTTTACGAGATATCCGATAGGGACTTGAAGCGGCTGGATGGGTATGAGGGTTATCCAACTGTTTACGACCGGCGAAAAGTAACTGTGTGGACAGAAACCAACGAACCGATAGAAGCAATTACCTATATCAAGATGAACCAATCACGAGAGGCACCGCCTTCATCAGAGTACCTGGCTATCATCAGGCAGGGATACAGAGACTGGCAAATAGTGTAAGCCTATTCTTTTGACCTGGTATTACTTTCTATATCCATAAGCGCATAACAAAGGTCAGCAAAGGCTATCAGAAACAAGCCGAATAATATCGAAACTACGACACCGACAGCCGCTATGCCCGCCGTTCCCACACCGACACCCCAGGGTATGAACTCGCTAAATTCTCCCGCGCCCTGAACTGCTATCACAGCCAGGGCAATCGAAAAGAGGGTACCACCCACCATTACCACCCAGCCAATAATTCTATAGACAGTGGCAGCCGCCCTTAAAGCCCCGTATTTTCGAGCCGTCACAGCTTCTCTTGCCGTCGGCTTGGCAACCGCCGGTGCTGGTTCCGGCTCCAAAACTTCCTGCTGACTAGCAATTGGCAATCTCGTTCCACAGACAGTACAAAACTGATCCCCTACACTCTGCGCACCGCAGCCAGAACACGTAACAACTTGTTGCATATATTATCAAGCCTCCTGTCGCATCAAGCTCCAAAAGGGAGCTTGTAGTTGAAGGCAAGAACCATCACAACAGCGACAATCAAGTAGATCATGCCTCCAATTAGCAATCCCAGTAACGCCATGCGCCACCATAGACCCCAGACCAACCCCCAGGTAGGCTTGACCTCGACCTGTTGGCGAGGGATAACAGGGCTGACAACTTTGGCAGGCGCTTCTTGAGGCGGGGCAGCCGGCGCCTGCTGAACCGGTGCAGTTGGCGCCTGCTGAGCCACAGCGACCAATGCCGCTCCGCAATTTCCACAAAACTGCTGCCCGGCGAGATTCTGTGAGCCGCAATTAGGACACTTGATTTTTTGCTGCTGCACCTCAGTAGCCAGCTTTGTTCCGCACTTCCCGCAGAACTGCTGACCTGAAGCGCTTACCGCACCACAGCTAGGGCATGTGACCGTATGCTGCATATCACTCACCTCCTTACCTGTTTAATCGCATTATATAACTTGTATTTGCTATACACAAGACTTTCTAAAAGACTTACAAAGAAAAACGATAAAAGTTTAGGCCAAAATATAAGCTTATGCTATAATCGCAGCCATGAAGGTCTCTGAGCTAGGCGAATTTGGCTTAATCGAGCTTTTGGCCGATATTGTTGATAGAACCAAGAATCCTCAAGACAGCTCTTGGCAACGGTTACTAATCGGCATCGGTGACGATGCCGCTGCCTGGCAAGGAGACAGCTCCATCCAACTGGCTACCACAGATAGCCTGATTCAAGATACACACTTCGACCTGAATGTTACCACCTGGGAGGAGCTGGGTTGGAAAGCAATTGCTGTGAATCTGAGCGATATCGCCGCTATGGGCGGCGTCCCTAAATATGCCCTGATTTCCCTGGCTTTGCCCGGCGAGCTGGAAACAGACTGCATTTCCAGCCTCTACCAAGGCATGGCTCAAATAGCCAACCAGTTCGGAGTCGCCATAATCGGCGGTAACATCGCTTCCGCCAGCAGAACTATGATTACCGTCACCGTTTTAGGTAGTTTGGAATCAAAGTCCGCACTAACTCGCTCGGCTGCCCTACCTGGTGACCAAGTAGCTGTGACAGGGTATCCGGGACTATCGGCTGCCGGTCTCAAGATGCTCAAGCAAAAGCTCAGCTTCGATGCCGAAACAAGCCGGCTTCTCAGGCGAGCCCATCTCCAACCCACACCAAGGATAAACGAGGGACAGGTTCTCCTACGCCACGGGGTCAAGGCTGCCATAGATATAAGCGATGGTCTGATTGCCGACCTGACTCATATATGCAAGGCAAGCAAAGTCAGCGCCAGGATAAACAAGGACTCGGTGCCAATACACCCCATACTTCAGTCCAACTTCAAATCGGATTGCCAGCAATTAGCCCTGAGTGGCGGCGAGGACTATGAGCTGCTCTTCACCGCAAGCAGTCAGATTATCAACCAAGTAAAACAAGCCATCTCCTGCCCGGTAACAGTAATCGGTGAAATAACTGAAGGAACGCCGGGACAGGTGACGCTAATTGATGCTGCCGGTAAAAGTATCCCCTGGCGACAAGGCGGCTGGGAACATTTCAAATCTAAAACGTGAACACCAAAATGACAACCGTACAGCTTATCTCTCACAGCCCTGAGCAGACTCAACAGCTTGGGAACTGTCTCGGCAAACTGGCTCAGGCGGATGATGTATTTCTCCTCACTGGCAATCTAGGAAGCGGCAAGACCTGCCTGACACAAGGCATTGCCTGGGGACTTGAAGTCAAAGAATATGCCTTCAGTCCTTCCTTCGTCATAGTCAGAGAATATCACGGCAGGCTACCCCTGTACCATATAGATTTCTACCGACTCAACCGCGTCGAGGAAATCGTAGATTTAGGGCTGGACGAATATCTTTACGGCAAAGGCATTTGCGTGGTCGAATGGGCAGAAAAGGGTATGTCAGTGCTGCCTAAAGAACATTTTCTGATTAATCTTAGCTACATATCCGATATAGTGCGAACCATCAGCCTTGAGCCTAAAGGCCATCGCTATACTCAGTTATTAAAATCTCTTAATCCGGACTTGAAAACATGGAGTTAGCCATAGATACTTCAACCGATTCCTGCAGCATCGGCTTATCCAAACAGGGTGAGACGATAGCCGAACTGACCTGGCACTCGGGACAGAGCCACACTGTGGAGCTTGTGCCCAATGTAGTTAGCTTGCTTAACCAGAACAAAACCAGCCCTCAATCTCTTACTGCCGTCTTCGTAGCCAAAGGCCCAGGGAGCTTCAATGGGCTTAGGGTTGGCATAAGCACAGCCAAAGGATTAGCTCTCGCCTTAAATATCCCGTTGGTGGGAATAAGCACCTTAGAAGTCGAGGCTTACCCCTTTGCCTTTACCGGACTTCCCCTATGCCCGATTCACAACGCCGGCCGTGGCGAGATCGCCACAGCCCTTTACCAGCAAGCTGATGACTGGCACTGCCTTGCGGAAGAACATATCACTACCATCGATGCCTTATGCCAACAAATCAAACGGAAAACGCTATTCTGCGGTGAAATCCCACCTTCGGTAATCGAGCGGCTGCAGCAGAAGCTGGACACACGTGCTATAATACCCGACGCTGCGGCAAGATTGCGTCATGCCAGCATCCTGACAGCGCTTGGCTGGCAGCGTCTAAACAAAGGCAATATTGACAACCCGGCAACACTCCAACCGCTTTACTTACGTCAACCACCGATAACCGAGCGCAAAGTAAAATAAAAACGAGTGTGTGTTTACCTGTCATTGCGAGCCGAAGGCGTGGCAATCTCTGAGATTGCTTCGTTGCGCTGCTCCTCGCAATGACGCTAGAATTTTTAGGAGGAGTCTGAAATGGAACGAAGTCTAGTGCTGATAAAACCTGATGCCATGCAAAGAGGACTGGCTGGAATCATCATATCCCGTCTCGAGAGACGAGGCCTCAAAATCGTGGCTATGAAGATGCTGCAAATGGACAAGGCCTTAGCCCAGCGGCATTATGCCGTACATCAAGGCAAAGCTTTCTTCAACGACCTGGTTGACTTTATCACCTCAAGTCCCATCATCGCCGCTGTTTTTGAGGGAGAAAAAGCCATAGATGCCGTGCGACAGACGATGGGTGCCACCGACCCGGTCAAAGCCTCTCCCGGCAGCATACGTGGTGACTTCGGACTGGACATCCAGCAGAACCTCGTCCACGGCTCTGACTCAGCCGAAAACGCCGGAAAGGAAATAAGCATTTTCTTCACGCCGGAAGAGATTTTAGGTTAGCTCATTGACAAATTCTAAGCTCTAAATTCGAAATCCTAAACAAATTCAAATATCCAAAAATTAAAAGACTAAAGACTAAAAAGGACTAATGGCTTGGATTTGGTTTTTCGAATTTTGGTTTTGTTTGGAGTTTAGATATTCGGATTTAGGATTTGGGGGTCAGCGATACCGCTACATAGACACGTTGCTCTTGCAAAATTGGATGGTGGCCTATTGTATCCTGATTATAGGCGTGGCTTTTTGCCACAAATCGTCCAACCGATAATAGTCTCGCTGCAATGAGGAGAAAATGTGGACTACTACTTCTCCCAGGTCG
>Ga0299912_10002370_pt1 | contig 15405 bp, 13 predicted proteins | sample RVTome_2_FD_207667 | JGI IMG/M metagenome (GOLD analysis project Ga0299912, IMG submission 207667) | Soil microbial communities from uranium-contaminated site in the Upper Colorado River Basin, Wyoming, United States - RVT95D214 (version 2) ... | reverse complement strand
GTCCCCTTCGAGATGGCTGCCCGACTGCAACTCGATCCGTGAGCTGGCGTTGATGTTGCCCATGACCTTCCCGGCGATCACGGCGTCGCGCACCTTGAGGTTGGCCCGCACCATGCCGGTGCGGCCCACTTCCAGGGTCTCCTGGCACTCAACTTCGCCGTCGAACTCCCCTTCGACCCGCAGCGTGCCCTTGACCCTGATGCTGCCCTTGAAGTGGCTGCCGGCACCGAGGATGGAAGCGTTGCCGCCGCCCGAGGCGGGACGGCCCGGCACGTTTTCCTCGTCGCGTCCGAACATGGTGTCCTCCTTGTTACCCAATGGAGAGGCCTTTCCAGAAGCTAGTCGTTCCGCGGACTCAGTCCAACAAGAAACTGCGCGGATCCGCGGGGATTCCGTTCCTGCGCACCTCGAAGTGAAGGTGGGGACCGGTGCTGCGCCCCGTATTGCCAAGGTAGGCGATGACATCGCCGCTGCGGACCCGATCCTCCTTCCTCACCGAGAGTGCGTTGTTGTGTCCGTAGAGGGTCGTCAGCCCGAAGCCGTGCTCCAGCAGCACGAAGTTGCCGTACTCCTCGTTCCACCCCGCGACGAGGACGATGCCGTCACCGGCGGCACGAATCGGACTGCCGTGGGGCGCAGCAATATCGATGCCCGGATGGTATTCGTCGCCGCGCTTGCCGCTGAACTCGCGCGTCACCCAGCCGCGCACGGGCCAGGTGCTCGGCGAGGCGTGGAGCAGCTGCGCCCCCTCGCCCGCCAGACCGGTCTCCATCAGCGCCAGCGCCTCGCCGCTGTGCGCCTCCCGTGCCACCCGTGCCTGCAACAGGGAGTCCGGCAGCGCCTCGCGCACGCCCAGCATCTCCTGCACCTTGAGCAGCACCAAGGAGGTCTCTTCGAGTTGGGTCTCGAGGCTGTGGACGCGAGCGACACGCGTGGTCATGGCGTCGAGCCGGCGCTCGAGGATGCGCCGCTGCTGCCGTTCGAGGATGAGGGACCCCGAGGAGAAGATCAGAAAGAGCAGGGCCAGCACGCCGACGACGATAAAGCCCGCCAACAACCGGAAGTAGAAGAAGGGGATCGTCCACTCGAGGGACTCCTGGCCGGAATCCGGGACGAGATGGACGCGCACCCGGCGCGGGGCGCCTTTGCGCAGCTGCAGCAGCCACTTCCAAGTGGACAGGGCCAGCCTCCCCGGGTCGACGCGTGAGAAACACTAGTGCATCCCATCCAGGGAAACACCAAGAACTTGCATGATGCGCTCCAGCTCGCGATCGCTACCGAAGCTCACGAGGAGCTTACCGCGGCCCGCCTTGTAGCTGAGCTGGACGGGCAGGCCGATGCGCGCTTCCAGGCCGGCCTGAATGCTGCGCAACAGTGGATCGCTGGCGCCGCCGAGGCGGGGCTGCGCGGGCTTGCGCACCTTGGCCAGGCGCTCGGCCTGCCGCACGGAGAGGCTGCGGCGTTCCACGAGGCGCGCCAGCTCCAGGCAGGCCTCGCGCTCGAGCTTGATGAGGGCCCGCACGTGCCCCGCGCTGAGGGTGCCGCGCGCGACCATCGCCTGCACTTCGTCCGGCAGGTTCAACAGGCGCAGAGTGTTGGAGATGGTGCTGCGGTCCTTGCCGAGATGGGCGCCCAGCTCCTCCTGCGTCCAGGCAAACTCGTCGACCATGACGCGGTAGGCCTGCGCTTCCTCGATGGGGTTGAGGTCGTCGCGCTGGAGGTTCTCCACCAGCGCCAGCTTCAGGCTCTCGCGCTCGTCCACGTCCGTGAGGATGGCGGGGATGCTGCTGCGCCCCGCCTTCCGGCTCGCCCGGTAGCGGCGCTCGCCGGCGACGATCTCGTAGCGCTCCCCCCGCTTGGCGACGAGGATCGGCTGGATGACCCCCTCCTGGGCGATGGAGTTGGCCAACTCGGTCAGCTTGTCATCGTCGAAGTGCCGGCGGGGCTGCCGGGGATTGGCGACGATGCGGTCGAGGGGAAGCTCCATCAGTAATCTTTCCGAGGGGTCCCGAGGCACCGGCGCGGGCTGCAGGGCGACGGCCCGCCCGGACTCCGCCTGCGCCACGGGACGCTCATCTGACAGGATGGCATCAAGCCCCTTGCCCAATACCCTTTTCTGCATGGATGACCTCCTGGGCGAGACGGATATAGCTCTGGGCCCCGACAGACTCGACATCGTAGAGGATCACGGGTTTGCCGAAGGACGGCGACTCGGAGAGCTTCACGTTGCGCGGAATAACGCTGGCGTAGACCCGGTCGCCGAAGTACTCAATGGCCTCCTGGGCGACCTGACGGGACAGGTTCAGCCGCCGGTCGTACATGGTCAGCAGGATACCCTCGATGAAGAGGCTCGGGTTGAGCCCTTGCTGGATGCGGGTGATCACACTGAGCAACTGGCCGAGGCCCTCCAAGGCATAGTACTCGCACTGGATGGGGATCAGCACCGAGTGGGCGGCCGAGAGCACATTCACAGTGAGCAGGCCGAGGCTCGGCGGGCAGTCGATGATCATGAACTCGAAGTCCGCCGCCGAAGCCAGCGCCTTGCGCAGGAAATAAGCCCGCTCCGGTTGATCGACGAGCTCTACTTCGAGCCCGCTCAGTTGATGCGTCGCCGGCAAGAGCCGGAGCCCCGGCACCTGGGTGTCCAGGATCGCCTCGGGCAGGCTCGTCTGCCCGATGAGCAGCTCGTAGATGGAGCGTTCGACGCTTTGAACGGACACTCCAACTCCGCTCGTAGCATTGGCTTGCGGGTCCATATCCACGAGGAGCACGCGGTGTCCAGCCGCGGCGATGCTGGCACTCAGGTTGACCGCAGTCGTGGTCTTCCCGACGCCACCCTTCTGGTTGGCAATGGCAATGATGCGTGACATGGGGGTCCTTTTCGCTGGGCAATGGGGAGGCGCCCACCTTTCTAGCGCTCCCGCCCCGCGAAGTCAACCGGACGTTTCACGTGGAACGTCAGCGGCCTATCGCCAGGAGCCCCAGACGAAGCAGAGCGGGCGCTCGCTTCCCATGAAGAGCAGTTGGGTTGGGAAGGCCCAGCCGCCGCGCGCCCAGGATCGACCTTCTGTCGCCCATTCCTTCGTGAGCCCGGGGAGGCCCTTGAGCATGAGAGCCTCGCTCAACCATTCCTCGGCCTGAAGCCCCTTGCACCAGTTAAGCGTGTCGGCCACCGAGCCCAGGCCGCGACTGAGTAGGCAGCCGGGACCCGACCAGCCCTCCTCCTCCAGCCAGGGCGGCAAGGATGGGTCCTCAAGGCGGCCACCCCAGACCCCCGCGCGGTCGAGCTGCAGTTCGTCGAGGAGCTGCTCGAGGAAGTCGGCCTTCTGACCCCGCGATTCCACGAGGAGGAGATCGGGAGCGCTCCCGCCCTGGTCCTCGAGGACAAGCTGGACGGGCAGGCCCGGCACACCGGAACCACTGCCAGCATCGAGGAGGAAGCGGAAGGGCTCCGCATCGGACCCCGTTTCACGTGAAACCCAGTCGAGGACGATGGCAAAGGGCAGTGAATCCAGCAGGTTGACGAGGATCTGCGGCTCCGGGTCGCGTCTCGAGACCAGGTTGAGGTGCTCGTTGGCCTCGAGAACGCGCCGCGCATAGGTCTCAAGTCGCTCGAGACAGGCCGCGGAAGGCCGCAGAGGCCCTCCGGTTAGCTCGAGTGGACGGAATGCCGGGGCCTGCTTCAGGGTCGGGTCTCGTGCAGCCTCGGGAAGTGGTGCGGCCGCTGCGAGCCAGCGCTCGTGCGCGGCCAACTCGCGCTCCCAGGCTTCCCCGATGGCTCCCGCACAGAGGATGCTGCTCATTTCTTCCCCTCCGCAGGCCGCCGCGCCCGCAACCGGCTTTCGAGGTGGACCATCAACACGGAAAGATCACTGCGCCGCACCCCGGGCACGCGTCCGGCCTGGCCGAGACTGGCCGGGCGCGCCAGGCTCCATCGCTCCCTGGCCTCACTGCTGAGGCCGGCAATCTGGGTGTAGTCCGCATCTTCCGGAATCGTGAGCGCTTCGAGGCGCCTGTACTTCTCGGCGGCACGGCGCTCCCGGTCGATGTAGCCCTCGTACTTCACCCGCGTCTCTAGCCGGGCGCGCTCCCTGGCCGTCATCGGGAGGAGGTCCGGGAGCGAGGCCTCCAGGTCGTCGATGAGTACCCCGGGGCGCCTGAGCAATTGGAGCGCCGTCGGGTTGGCCTGGGGCTCGCCGGGCTCCGCCATGGCCGTCCTTGTCTGTAACTTATTTATATACATATAGTTATGCGTTGTGCGCCGCTCGGATTCCCGCTGCTGGGCGAAGTCGTCGTCGCGGATGAGGCCCAGCGCGTGACCCCGGCCCATGAGCCGTTCTTCCGCATTGTCGCAGCGCAGCATGAGGCGGAATTCCGCCCGCGAGGTGAACATGCGGTAGGGCTCGTCGGCGCCCAGGGTCACGAGGTCATCCACCATGACCCCGAGATAGGCCTCCGCCCGATCCGGCACCCAGGCCGGCCGGCCCTCCGCAGCCAGGCTCGCGTTGATGCCGGCCAGCAGTCCCTGGGCCGCGGCCTCCTCGTAGCCGCTCGTGCCGTTGATCTGCCCGGCCAGGAAGACTCCGGGCAGGGCGCGCAACTCCAGGCTGGGCCGGAGCTGCCGCGGGTCGACGGCGTCGTACTCGACGGCATAGCCCGGCCGCAGCATCTCCGCAGCCTCGAGGCCGGGGATCGCGTGCACCATGGCGAGCTGGATCGCCGCCGGCAGGCTCGTCGAGAGCCCGTTCACGTAGATCGAGTCCGTCTTCAGCCCCTCGGGCTCCAGGAAGAGTTGGTGCCGCTCGCGGTCGGCGAAGCGCACGACCTTATCCTCGATGGAGGGGCAGTAGCGCGGCCCCACCCCCTGTATGCTGCCGTTGAAGAGCGGGCTCTCAGCCAGATTGTCCACGATCAGTCGATGCACTGCCGGTGTCGTGGCCGTGATGTAGCAGTCCACCTGGGCTTGCGTGATTGCCGGCGTCGCGAAGGAGAAGGGCTGCGGGGGCTCATCGCCCGGTTGGCGGGCGCAGCGGCTGAAGTCGATGCTGGCGCGGCCGAGCCGCGGCGGCGTGCCCGTCTTCAAGCGCTGCAGGCGCAGGCCCAGCGCGCGCAGGGCTTCGCTGAGGCCCTCGGCGGCCGGCTCCCCCCGCCGCCCGCCTGGCCGCTGCTCGGCACCGGTGTGCAGGAGCCCTCTCAGGAAGGTGCCCGTGGTGAGCACGAGGGCACGAGCCCTGAGCGCCGTACCGCTTGCCAGCCGCAGTCCCGCGAAACGCCCTCCCTCAATGAGGAAGCCGGTCGCCTCGCCCTCGATCAGCGCCAGCCGGGGCTGGGCGCGCAGCTTGTCCACCATGCCCTGCGCATAGGCCTCCTTGTCGGCCTGGGCGCGGGGAGCGCGCACCGCCGGGCCCTTGCGCGTGTTGAGCATGCGAAACTGGATCCCATGCGCGTCGATGTGCCGAGCCATCTCGCCACCGAGGGCGTCGATCTCCCGGACGAGTTGGCCCTTGCCCAGGCCACCGATGGCCGGGTTGCAGCTCATGCGCGCGATGCTCTCGACGGAGAGCGTGACGAGGGCCGTTTCGAAGCCGCGCCGCGCACAGACGAGGGCGGCCTCGACGCCAGCGTGGCCGCCGCCCACTACCAGGATGTCGAAGCGGCTCATGGCGCCCTCACTTGCCGATGCAGAAGGTGGCGAAGATCTCATTGAGTACGCTCTCTCCGAGCTGCCGGCCGCTGAGTTCGTCGAGGGCGGCTAGGGCCTCGCGCAGTTCGCGCGCGAGCAGTTCGCTCTCGAGGCCGGCGACGGTTTGCGCATCCAGTCGCTCGAGCACGGTCGCGGCTGCTTGCACGCGCGCGTGCTGCCGGCGGTTGAGGGCGAAGTCCAGTTCGAGCAGCGCTTGCTGCCTCCCGCCGGTCGCCAGCGCCAGGAGCCGATCCTTCAGCTCGACCAGGCCATGCCCCGTGCGAGCGGACACCTGCAGGCAGGGCTGCCCAGCCGGCGCCAACGCCGCATAGGGGCCCGCATCGTAGCCGGGCAGATCGAGCTTGTTGACGAGCAGCAGGTCCCGCCCGCCACGCAGGCCACCCAGGCGCTCGGCCTCCTCGGCCGTGGGCGGGCGGCTGCCATCGCAGATCCACAGGCTCAAGCGCGCAGCCGCCTCCGCCGCGGTGCCGCGCGCCACGCCCAGGCGCTCGGCCTCCACCTCCGCCTCGCGCAGGCCGGCCGTGTCCACGAAGTGGAAGAACAGGCCGCCCTGCTGGTAGGTCTCGCGCAGTAGATCGCGGGTCGTGCCCGGCTCCGCGGTGACGATGGCCCGCTCCTCGCCCAGCAGCGCGTTGAAGAGCGAGCTCTTGCCCACGTTGGGCGCGCCCATCAAGGCCACCGTCACGCCCTCCCGCAGCAGCAGGCCATCGGCGGCCCCGGCCAGCAACGCGGCCATCGCCGTACGCAGAGCCTGCAGGCTGGCGGCCAGCGCCTCCCGGCTGACGAACTCGATGTCCTCTTCCGCGAAGTCGATCCCCGCCTCGAGATCGCGCAAGTGATCGAGAAGGCGTCGCCTCAGCGGCGCGACGCGGCGGCTCAGGCTGCCCCCGAGTTGCTGCAGCGCCAGCCGGCGTGCGGCCTCGCTCCGGCTGTGGATGAGCTCGGCCACCGCCTCCGCCTGCATCAGGTCGAGCCGGCCGTTGAGCCAGGCGCGGTAGGTGAATTCGCCGGCGTGGGCTGCCTTCAGTCCCAGGCCGTAGAGCGTCGCCAAGATGGCCTGCACCGTGGACGGACCCCCATGCGTGGAGATCTCGACCAGGTCCTCACCGGTGAAGCTGCGCGGGCCCGGCATCCAGGCCGCGAGCACTTCATCGAGCGGACGCCCTTCCGCATCCACCAACTCGAGCCGGTGCAGGTAGCGGGCTTTCAAGGCGATGGGAGCACGCGGCCGCGGCATCATGGCCTCGAGCGCCCATCGCGCGCGGGGGCCGCTCAGGCGCAGCACGGCGAGGGCGCCTTCGCCCGGGGGTGTGGCCAGGGCGGCAATGGTCTCCTCTGGCGCGTGCATGGCCTCGCGGTACTGGCTGCCGGCCCTCAGGGGCGAGCCGGCCGCTCAGGGACGAAGGGCTAACGGCGCCGCTTGCGGCGAGCCGCCTGATTGCCGTCCTCGCCGCCCAGCTTGAGAATCCGGCGCGCCAGCTCGGTCGGGAAGGCCTTCTCCGTAGAGTCATCGCCGACGACGCGCGGGGGACTGAGGTCCTCCTTGCGCGTTGCCGCCGGTCCGCTGGCCTCCTCAGCCTCGCCGCCCCGGCCCCAACCGCCGGCATCCTCCCGGCGCCGATCGTCGCGATCGCGCGGTCGATCGTCGCGATCGCGCGGCCGCCGCTCGCGGCCGCGATCGCGGCCTCCCCGGCCGTGCTCGCCCCGACTGCGCTCTTCGCGTCCGTGCTCGGCGTTGCGCGCTGGCGGCTCCTGTCCTGTGGGGCCGTGGTCGCTGTCGTGGCCGCGCTCCTCGCGAGGGTGCGGCTCCCGGGGCGCCGACTCGAGCCCCGGGGCGGCCGGGCCCTGCTCGGAGCGCCCGCGCGGACCGCGCTCGCGCCCTTCGCGGCCGCGGCCTTCGCCGCGCCCACGCCCTCCGCGCCGGCGGGGCGCCCGCTCCCGCGGCTCTCCAGCTTCGTTGCCCGGCTCGGCGGGCGCGCTCGCGCGCGGCTCCCCGCGCGGCGGACGCTGCCCGCCCTGACCAGCGCCGCCGGTCTCGCGCAGACGCTCGCGCTCTTCTTCGCGCCGCCACTGTGCCTCGGCGGCCACCATGGCCTCATCCTCGTCGTCGCCGTCCTCGAAGGGCAGGCGCTGCGCCCGGAAGCCCGGATCGGGCACGCGATCGTAGGCGGTCTCGTCGACGCGGGCGCCCCCGGGCGAGATCACCACGCGGCGGCGCGAGCCCCTCCCCACCGTGTAGGTGCTCACGTCCTCCCGCTCGGCGAGGGCAACGTGCACGATACGCCGGTCCTGGGCGCTCATCGGGTCGAGGGTCAGGCTGCGACCCTCGGCGATGACCTGGTTGGCGGCCTCCACGGCCTTCTCGGCGAGGCCAGCCTCGCGCCGGGCCCGGTAGTCGCCGACGTCGATGTTCACCACCGCGTTGCGCCCTTTGCGGGCGGCGACGATGCGCTGGGACAGATGGCGCAGGGCGTCCAGCGTCTGGCCGCGACGGCCGATGAGAAGACCGTCGTCCTCGGGGGCATCGATGCGGATGTCCGTCTCGTCACCGCGGGTCTCCACAGCGAGGGCGAACTTCACATCCATCAGCTCCAACAGGGTGCGCACGACCTCGGCCGGGTCCGCGTCGCCGGCGGCGACCGGCTGCAGGCGCAAGCGCACGGGCTTGCCACCCAGGCCGAGGAAGCCCCGGCCGCCCTCGTCGAGAACGTCCACGCGCACCTGGGCGCGGCTCAGGCCCAGGCTGGCCAAGCCCTTGGCCAGGGCCTCGTCCTTGGTCTTGCCTTCGACATCGATGCTCTTCATTGCACTCACTCCTCAAGCCCCCGCGCTGACGACGCGGGGTTTGTCCAGGCCCTTGTGGATGTAGTACTGCTGGGCGACCTGGAGGATGTTGTTCACCAGCCAGTAGAGAACGAGCCCCGAGGGCATGCGGTAGAAGATGAAGGTCATGAAGACGGGCATGATCTTGTTGATCATGGCCATCTGGGCCGCCTGCGGGCTCTCCGTGCCCATGCCCATGCCCGAACCACCGAGCTTCTGCTGGGCCCACATCGACACGCCCATGAGAATGGGCAGCACGCTGATCGAGTTCTCGATGAAGCCGCCCAGGAGCGGGATCGCGAAGGGGAGCTGGTAGATGACGTCCATGTTGGACAGGTCGTCGATCCACAGCATGAAGCCGGCCCCGCGCAGCTCCACCGCCCCGCGCAGCACGCGATAGAGGGCGAAGAAGACGGGCATCTGCAAGAGCAGCGGCAGGCAGCCGCTCAGCGGGTTGACCCCCGCGCGCTTGTAAAGTGCGAGCGTCTCCCGATTCAGGCGCTCGCGATCGCCCTTGAACTTCTCCTGCAGGCCCTTCAGCTCGGGCTGGATGGCCTGCATCTCCTTCATCGACTTGAGGCTCTTGTGCGTGAGCCGGTAGAAGAGGACCTTCGTGAACACCGACAGCAGGATGATGTTCAGGCCGTAGTTGGGGATGAAGCGGCTCAGGAAGTCCATGAGCCACTTGATGCCCAGGCTGATCGGACGGATCAGCTTGCCCATGTCCACGAGGTGCTCGAGGCCGCGGCCGTGCGCTTTCAAGGCGTCGAAGACCAGGGGCCCGGCGTAGACCTTGAACTCTTCGGCGTAGCGCAGGCGATGGCCCCCGAGGAGAAAGCGCGCGCGCCAGCCCAGGGCCTCGGCGTCGTGGTTGCCCACCAGGACGGCGCTGCCGTTCTGCAGGGTGGCCGGCACGAGCGCGGCCAGGAAGTACTTACTCTTCGTGGCCACCCACTGCAGGGTCCCTTCCTCCGAGCTCAGCGGCGTCGCCGGCCCGCGGAAGTTGCGCAGGCCCTTCTTCTCCTGCTGCTCGCCAACCTGGTAGACGTTCTGGAATGAACTCAGGTCGTCCTTGCGGTTCTTCTCCGTGACCTCGAGCCCCGCGCTCCAGTCCACCACGAGCGCCTGGGTCTGCGCGAAGCCGCCTTGCAGGTCCGCCTCCACGGCCAGGCCGATGTCGTAGCTGTCGCCGCGGAGCGAGAAACGCTTCACGAGCACGCCGCCCTGGGCATTCTGCAGCCGGAAATCGAGCTGGCCCACGTCGCTGCCGTGCAGGCGCAGAACGCCGCCGGCCGGCGGGTTCAGCAGGGCGAAGGGCGCCTCGCCGCTGGCGAAGACGCCCGCGGGCAGTTCGAGGTCGATGCCCAGCGCCCCGACCGTATCGCCCCTGGCCACGGCGCCCAGCAGCTCGACGTGGCCGCCCCCGACGCCCGCGAAGCCGAGCAACTCGATGCGCCGCAGCAGGGCGCCGCGGGAATCGAAGAGGTAGCGCGCCAGGTCCGTCTCGACGACGACCTGCTCGCGCCGGGCCGCGGCGGGCATGAGTTGAGGGGCAAGGGTGGGTGGGGCCGCCGGCGTCTCGACGCTGGCGACGGGCTCCGGAGCTGGCGCGGTCGTGTCCGCCGGGGCAGCCGTTCGCTGCGGCGCCTGGAAGCGGGACATCCACAGAGACCAGATCACCAAGAGCAAGAAGATCAGGCCGAAGCCGATACGCGTCGTGCGGTCCATGCGACCTCTCGCGGAGATCCGCCGATCCGGTCCCCTACTCGGGCACCGGGTCGTGGCCGCCCGGACTCAATGGGTGGCAGCGGCCCAGACGGCGCAGGGCCAGCCAACTCCCTTTGAGGGCTCCATGTCGCTTCAGGGCCTGCTCGGCATAGCAGGAGCAGGAGGGGTCGAAGCGGCAAGCATCGGGAAGGACGGGAGAGATGAGTTTGCGGTAGGCGCGGAGGAAGAAGAGGAGCGTCCTAGCGAGCATCGTCGTCCCTGCTCATCGATTCCGATACGAGATCCAACCGGGTCAGCAGTTTCTCAAGTTCACCGGCAATCTCCTGGCACTTGCAGCCGTCGATGCCGGCACGGGCGATCAGGATGTAGGCCCCCTGCGGGCGGAGCCTGCCCATCTGGGTACGAAACGCTTCCCTCATGAGCCGCTTGGCGCGATTGCGGCGCACCGCCCCGCCGACCTTGCGACTGGCGACGACGGCGATAGCAAGGCGCCCTTCCGGCTCTCCGTAGAAGAGGATCAGCCGCCGACCAATGGCTTTGCGGCCTCTCGCGTAGATCGCTTGGAAGCGCCCCGCCGGGATCTTCTCCGGGCGGGGGCGGTCGATCGACGCCGAGACCATGCCGGCAGCCCGGCAAGCTAGACGGTCAAGCGCCGGCGACCCTTGGCGCGGCGAGCGCTCAACACGGCGCGCCCCGCTTTGGTGCTCATGCGCTTGCGGAAGCCGTGCGTGCGCTTGCGCTTGAGGTTGCTGGGCTGGAAGGTCCTTTTCAAGGCCAACCTCCTTCTACAAAGTGGCCTAACTTAGAGGGTTGCGCCGGGGAAGTCAAGGGCAAAAGGCCAGCCCACCGGGAGCGGCGCGCGATGGGTCCGGCGGGGGGTCAGTTCCCGGTTTCTAGTCATTTGAAGAATATTGGGTTAGAAGTTTTTCCACAGGGGGCTGCTTTTTCCATTGAAACCCCCTGCCGGGCTTTGCTAGTTTGCGCACTGCCCGCACATCCAGGGCGGACAGGGCCTGTCTTTTCCACTGCTTCCCACTCCTTTCGAAGTGCCGTGAGTCTTTTACCCGCCTGGGGTTGTGGATAAGTCTGTCCGCGCCTGTGGATTACGGCTGTAGTTTGTTGTCTCGCCTGGGTATGTGCAGTTTTCCACTTAGTGGATAGCGGAGGTCGCGCTTGAGAACGACTCCCGAGCTCGAGGTCACTGCCCTCTGGGAGCAGATCCTCGAGATCGTCCGCGGTCAGGTCAACAACCAGTGCTATCGCACCTGGTTCATTCCCGCTCGACTCTCCCGCCTGGCTGACCACACGCTCTTTATTGAAGGTCCCAACCAGTTCTTCATGGACTGGCTCTCCGAACACCACCGGTCCACGCTGGAGTCGGCGGCCACGGACGTGCTCGGCTTCCCGCCCCGCATCGAATTCGTGACCGCGGAGGATTCTCCGCCGCCGGCCAAGGAGGAGCAGGAGGAGCGCCGCAGCCGCGGCAGCTTCTTCCGGCGCTACTCGCCGCCGGTCGCCAAGAGCGTAGGTCTGCAGCTCAACGCGAACTACAGCTTCGAGGAGTTCGTGGTGGGCGGCAACAACCGGATGGCGCAGGCGGCCAGCCTGGCGGTCGCCGAGAAGCCCGGGCGCGTCTACAACCCGCTGTTCATCTACGGCGGGGTCGGCCTGGGCAAGACGCACCTCGCGCAGGCCATTGCGCATTTCGTCCTCGATGAGCACCGGAAGGCCAAGGTCTACTACACTTCGAGCGAGCGCTTCATGACGGAGCTCATCCTCGCCATCCGCCAGGGCAAGACGCTCGAGTTCAAGAACCGCTACCGCGGCGTGGACCTCCTCATTATCGACGACATCCAGTTCCTCGCCGGCAAGGAGAGTACCCAGGAGGAGTTCTTCCACACCTTCAACGCCTTGCACGATTCCGAGAAGCAGATCGTCGTCACCAGCGACCGGCCGCCCAAGGACATCCGCGAGTTGGAGGAACGCCTGGTCAGCCGCTTCGAGTGGGGCCTGATCACGGACATCCAGCCACCTGATCTCGAGACGCGGATGGCGATCCTGCGCAAGAAGACCGAGAAGGACAATATCCCCATCCCGGACGACGTGCTCTTCCTCATCGCCGAGAGTGTGCGCAGCAACATCCGCGAGTTGGAGGGTAGCCTGATTCGCCTCCTCGCCTTTGCGGGCCTGACGAACAGCCCCATCGACATCGACCTGGCGCGCGAGGTCCTCAAGGACTTCGTCAAGCGCCAGCCGCGCACGCCGACGATCCAGGACATCCAGAAGCTCGTCGCCGAGTACTTCCACCTGACCCTCGATCAGTTGAAGTCGGAGAAACGCAGCAGCCAGATCGTCCTACCCAGGCAGGTGGCGATCTACCTTTGCCGCGAGTTGACCGGCAAGAGCCTCAGCGAGATCGGCCGCGCGCACGGCGGCCGCGATCACACGACGGTGCTGCACGCCTGTCGCAAGATCGAAAGACTACTGCACGATCCCGGCGAACTGCGCAGTAGCGTGCTCGAACTCCAGCAGCACTTCACTCCCATCCACTGAGTTATACAGTGATGTTGTGGAGGACCTGTGGACGAAGTGAGCGCGGGCGCTGCGGGTGTATTCACGGGGGATATCCCGCGTGGCTTTCCACGCCGACAGCGAGCGAAGTGGATAAGTGGAGCGCCGCGAGAGCCTGTAAAATAGGGGATTGCCAAGACCGCGCAGGGGTTTTACACATTACGCACAGCCTCTACTGCAGCAACTACCTTCTTGCTTAGGAATGAAGAAGGGGAACCGATCCGCGCTGGGCGCCCGCGCTTCGTCGCGATGCCACCGCGCCGCGATCAGGAGGTGAAGGAGTGAAGTTCTCCCTCTCGCAGCCCGAACTGAGCCGCCTTGCCGCGCTGGCGGGCAATGTGGTGCCCGGCAAGTCCACGCTGCCGATTCTCTCGACCTTGCTCATTCGGGCGGAGAAGGATGGCATCGCGATTGCTGCCACCGATTTGGACATCTCGATCTTGCTCAAGGCCGAGGCTGTGGTTGAGAAGCCGGGCGCGGTGGCCGTGCCGGCGCGGCGCTTCGCGGAGATCGTCCGCAAGCTCGAGGCTGTGGACGTGCACCTGGAAACGGCGGACGGCGCCCTGGGTATCCGCTGCGGCCGCGCCAGCTTCCGCATCCCCACGATGCCGGTGGAGGACTACCCCAAGCTCCCCGAGACCAAGGACATCGAGACCTTCGCGGCGCCGGCAGGCATTCTTAAAAACATGATTCGGCGCACGCGCTTCGCCGTCTCCACGGACCTCGCGCGGCCCTCAATGAACGGCATTTTCATGGAGATGGACGCGCAGCGGCTCTCCATGGTGGCCACGGACGGGCATCGGCTGGCCTTCTGCCAGCGCGAGCAGAGCCTGCCGCTCAGCGCGAACAAGGGCGTGATCCTGCCGGCCAAGGCGCTGGACCAGCTCCTCCGCCTCCTACCGGACGACGGCGAGCTCGAGATGGGCATCGGTGAAAGCCAGGCCTTCTTCCGCACGGGCGGTGTGGCCTTCTTCACTCGGCTCATCGAGGGGCCCTTCCCGAACTACCAACAGGTCATCCCCAAGGCTAATGAGCGGGAGATGACCCTGAACACCGCCAGCCTGCTCGAGGCCACGGACCGAGTCTCCACGCTGGCGGCCAGCCTGGCGACCAAGCAGATCAAGCTGGTCCTGGACAACGACCAGCTCGTGCTCGAGGTCGCTAGCGCGGAGATCGGCCAAGCTCGCGAGGAGATCGAGGCCAGCTACCAGGGCCAGGGCATGAGCATTGGCTACAACGCCACCTACCTCCTCGACGTCCTCAAGCATCTGGGCAGCGAGGAAGTGCGCCTCCGCCTGGACCGGCCGGACAACGCGGGCATCATCGAGCCCGGGCAGCAGAACGAAGGCGAGCACTACTTCAGCTTGCTGATGCCGCTCAAGCTCAGCGACTGAGCGGCGCTGCGGTGCGCTACCTCGAGCTGCGCGCGGAAGGCTGGCGCAACCTCGCCAACTGCCGCCTCGAGTTCCACCCGGCTGTGAACTTCATCCATGGCGCCAACGGCCAGGGAAAGACGAATCTCATCGAGGCCCTGCTCTACCCGGTCTCCGGTCGCAGCCACCGGCTCGCGCGGGACGAGGAGTTGGTCGCCTTCGGCGCCGAGCATTTTCACCTGGCGGCCCTGCTGGCGGACGACGGCGGCGGCCAGCGCCGCTTCACGGCCGCCTTCGGCCGCGGCGCTGCCAAGAAACTGACCGTCGACGGCGAGGAGCTCGGCCGCCTCGCCGATCTCATCAGCCTCACCGGCACGGTGGTGTTCGGCCCCGGGGATGTCGAGCTCGTTGACGGCGAGCCCGAACTCCGACGCCGCTTCCTCGACTACACCTTCGCCAAGACCGACCCTGCCTACCTGCGCCGGTTGCTCGAGTACCGGCGTATCCTCAGGCAACGCAACGCACTACTGAAGACGGGACGCGGCCGTGGGGAGCTCGGGCTCTGGAGCCGCCGCCTCGCCGAGGCGGGTGCGGCAATTGCCATGGCTAGACGGCGGAGCCTCGTCGACCTGGCCGCCGGCGCCGGCCGCTACTATGGACAGATCGGGCCCGCGGACGAGCTGCTGACGCTCTCCTACCTGAGCCGCCAGGAGGGGGACGACGAGGCTGCGCTGGCGGCGCGCCTGGAGGCCGCGCTGGTGGCCGCTGAAAGCGCTGAGTGGTTGAAAAAACGCACCTTAGCCGGCCCCCATCTGGACGATATGAGCATTGACATCGAGGGTCGGAATGCCAGAAAATTCGCCTCGCAGGGTCAGAAGCGCTCTGCCGCCGTGGCCCTGAAGCTTGCCCAGGCGGAGTATCTGGCCAGGGTCCGGCGGGACCGTCCCATCGTCTTCTTGGACGATGTATTCAGCGAACTTGACGGCAGTCGCCGTGAGAAGCTCTGCCACCTCGTCGGCCAGAACTACCAGACCTTCATCGCCGCACCCCAGGTCGAGGATCTGCGCCGGGAACTCTTCGAGGAGTTGAGGCGCTTCGGTGTGGACAGCGGCCGGATCACGGTGACCTGAACAGCGGGACGGGCGAGGAGCAGCGCGTGAGCGACCAGCGACGGCGGCGGCCACCGGATACCCTGCGCCCAGCCGG
>Ga0299912_10002369_pt1 | contig 15405 bp, 17 predicted proteins | sample RVTome_2_FD_207667 | JGI IMG/M metagenome (GOLD analysis project Ga0299912, IMG submission 207667) | Soil microbial communities from uranium-contaminated site in the Upper Colorado River Basin, Wyoming, United States - RVT95D214 (version 2) ... | reverse complement strand
GCCATTCCTGGGCCTCTACGCCTTCCACCTCTCATGGCAAGCGGCGCGTCTGAGGGTGGACGATGGGGCGCTGGCGCTGAAGCTGTTCCGCGCCAATCGCACGGCGGGGCTGATCCTGTTCGCCGGTCTGATCGCCGGGCTGTGGCGGCACGCGGGCGCGTTCCAAAGCTCCTTGGGATGAGCACGGAGGCGCGTCCGCGCCTGGATGCGCGGGCCTTCATCCTCCAACACGCCCGCCTGCAACGGCCGCCGCACACGCCGGAGATCGAGCTCTATCTGGCCAGCGAGATCGAGCCGGTCTGGCGCTCCACCGAGGAGGCGCTGGGCGAGAAGGGCGTCGATCCGCCGTTCTGGGCCTTCGCCTGGGCCGGCGGCCAGGCCCTCGCCCGCTATCTACTCGACCATCCTGAGGAGGCGCGCGGCAAGCGCGTGCTGGACTTCGCCACCGGCTCGGGCCTCGTGGCCATCGCGGCGATGAAGGCCGGCGCCGCTTCGGCCCTCGGCACCGACGTCGACCCCTTCTGCGCCGCCGCCGTCGCCCTGAACGCCGATGCCAACGGGGTGGAGGTCGCTTTCACCTCGGAGAACCTGCTGGACGCGGCCCCGCCCGCCGTCGATCTGATCTGCGCCGGGGACGTCTGCTACGAATGGCCGCTGGCGGGCCGCGTCATCGACTGGCTGAGGGCGGCCCACGCCTCTGGCGCCCGCGTGCTGATCGGCGATCCGGGCCGCGCCTACCTGCCGCGCGATGGGCTGGCCCTGCTCGCCATGTACGAAGTCCAGACCACCCGTGAGCTGGAGGACCGGGAGGTCCGCAAGACCGGGGTCTTTGCGTTCGAGGGGTGAAGGTGGGGCGCCTGCGCGCTTCAGACCTCCAGCACGATCTTGCCGAAGTGCTCGCCGCCCTCCATCCGGGCGTGGGCCTTGGCGGCGTCGGCCAGGGGGAAGACGCTGTCGATCACGGGTTTGACGAGCCCCTTTTCGATCCATGGCCAGACGGTTGCTTCCACGCCCCGGGCCAGGCGGGCCTTCTCGTCCGCGTCGCGCGGCCGCAGGGTGGAGCCGGTGAGGGTGAGGCGCTTGCGCATCAGCTGGCCGAGGTCGATCTCCGCCGTCATGCCGCCCAGCGTGGCGATCACCACCATCCGGCCGAGCGGGCTGAGCGCGGCGATGTTCCCGGCCGCATAGGCGCCGCCCACCATGTCCAGCACCACGTCCGCCCCGCCGAAGGCCGTCACGGCGGCCGCGAAGTCCCCGGCCGAGGAGTCGATGGCGAGGTCGGCGCCCAGGGCGCGGGCCTGCTCGACCTTGTCCGCCCCCCGGCTGGTGGTGACGACGCGGGCGCCCGAGGCCTTGGCCATCTGGATCGCCGTCACCCCGATCCCGGAGGTGGCTCCGTGGATGAGACAGGTTTCGCCTGGCTGGAGACGCGCCAGGTCGAACAGGTTCGCCCACACCGTGAATACCGTCTCCGGCAGGGACGCGGCCTGCACCAGACTGAGTTCGCCGGGGACGGGAAGGGCGTGGCGGGCGTCCGCCGTGGCGTATTCGGCGTAGCCCCCGCCGCCGATCAGGGCGGTGACCTTGTCCCCCACTCGCCAACGCTCCGCGCCGGGGCCCACGGCGGCGACTTCGCCCGCGACTTCAAGGCCGAGCGTGTCCGGCGCGCCCGGCGGCGGCGGGTAGAAGCCCATGCGCTGGATGACGTCGGGGCGGTTCACTCCCGCCGCCCGGACGCGGATCAACACCTGGCCAGGCCCCGGCTCGGGAACCGGAATCCGAACCAGGTGAAGGTCCTCGGCCTTGCCCTTGCCGCCCGCGACGGCCACGGCGTTCATGGTCTCGGCCATGGTGGTTTCCCGAACTTGCGCTTTCGCCCAGCCGGGCGTCAGATAGCCCTCGATTGTGGGTGGAGCCAAGGGAGGCGCGTATGTTCGAAGACGCCGCCGAACCCCGCGCCGCGCGGGGCGACTTGCTGAGAACGCTGGCGCGCGAAGACCTTGAGCTTTGCGGATGCGAGGAGCTGGCCGAGCGCATCGAGCTGCTGCGGGCCGAGATCGTCCGCGCCCAGGCCCAGCTCGATCGCAAGCAGGCCGGCAAGAGCGCCGCTGACGCTTTGTTCAGCATCAGGAGTGAATAATTCCCGCGCGGAGGGCATGGCATGGGCGTTGCACTCATGTCGTCCAACGTGGCGGTGCGCATTCGAGGCGCGCCGGGCGAGGGTGAGAGTAGTCAATGAGTGAGAACGCAGCGCCGGCCGATCAAGCTCGGCGGTCCAATGTGGTGCGGGATTTCGCCGCGTCAGAACTTTTCGATCGCACCTTCCAGGAGGGAATGGAGCTGGTCGAGGAGACCGCCGCCTATCTGGACGGCGCGGGAAGGGACGACTCCCGCCGGCTGACCCGCCAGGGGGGCCTGGCCTATGCGAGCGAAAGCATGCGCCTGACCACGCGGCTGATGCAGCTGGCCTCCTGGCTCTTGGTGCAGCGCCAGGTCCGCGAGGGCCAGATGGCCGCCCATGACGCCTGCCAGGACCGCTACCGTGTGTCGGAGTCTCTGTTCGCCCCGCTGGCGCCCGGCCAGGCCGAGCAGCTGCCCGCCGGCCTCGTGACCCTGATGGAGCGCACCGGCCGCCTCTACGAGCGGGTGCTCCACCTGGATCGGCGCATGTATGTGGAGCCGACGGCCGACCGCGACAGCCATCCGGTGCTGTCGCAGATGGACAAGCTGAAGGCGGCGTTTGGGGGCGCGGCCTGAGGCCAGCCCCTCGGGGTCAGCCCCCTAAGGCCAGCGTCGCCGCCAGCCTATTTCTTCATGAAGCCGCCGAACTTGGCCGCGAAGCGCGAGACGCGCCCGCCGCGGTCCAGCATGGCGTGACCGCCGCCGGTCCAGGCCGGATGGGTCTTGGGATCGATGTCCAGGTGCAGCTCGGCCCCCTCCTTGCCGTAGGTGGAGCGGGTCCGATAGCTCGTGCCGTCGGTCATCACCACGGTGATGAAGTGATAGTCGGGATGCGTGTCAGGCTTCATGGCGTGGCGCTGTCGGAAAAAGCTGTCGCCGGCGCAGGTCGGCCAGCGGGATGGGCGGCTATACACGAAGCGTGGTTCGGCAGGCAAGGGCGTCGCCGCGTCCTAGGACGCGGGCAGCTCCTCGCCCGCCCGCGAGGGTCGTTCGTCCCGCGCGCGGGACGGCGGCCGCCTCTCGGCAAGAGCCGCGCCGACCAGCATCGCCATCATCACCAAGTTCAGACTGTTGATCGCGACGACGAGGCTGAGGTGGACGACGCTATGCCTGGCCTCCGGCAAGATCACGTCCAAGGCTCTGAAGCCCAGTTGGAAGCCCTGCGCGATCATGGCGGCGCCGATCCACAGGCTGTTGTAGCGGATCGCCAGATAGAGGAACGCCAGGGCCACCCAGATATCCCACAGCAGGGCGGGCAAGAGTTGGGCGTTCAGGCTCGGAGCCGCCAGACTCACGACACCCCAACCTATCCAACCGATCCCAAAGGCGAGCGACGCCGCTCGAGCGCCGGGTCCGCCCTTAAGCCAGCCGACCAGACAAACGCCGAGAGCGGCCACTGTCTCCCCGGTCATGCCGATCGCGTTTATCCAGAAGAAGTCGTCTTCGTGCACTCGTTCGAACTCTGTTCAAGAAGGCGCGGCGCGACTCCACCGTAGGGCGCAATACTGTGAATACGCGCCTGATTCGTCCAGCTTCCGACGCAGGTCAGGCCTTGTTCCGCCGCATGGCCTCGTCCGCAAGCGCCACGCTCGGCCTTGCGGCGGCGCGTCGGGAGCGCATGCTGGCCAGGGCGCCGCCGAAGATTGTCAACGCAATCAGCAGGCTGATGAGGTTCAGGCTGGCCGCGTAGAGGTTGAAGCCCGCGAAATATGGATCGTCGACATCCGTCAGGTGGGTCGCGTGCACGGCGAGCTGCGCGCCCTTGATGATCATTGCGGCGCCGAGCCACAAGTTGTTGAAGCCAATCGCCAGAAGCAGAAAGCCAAGGGCCACGAGGGTGTCGAAGGCTAGCTCTATGGTGATCGGCGGCGGACGTCCGGTCACGAGTTCATAGGCGAAGGTCACCAGAACCGACACGCCATATAGGGCGACCCCGATCCGTTCCGGACGACGGCCCTTAATCCAAGTGAATACACAAACAAATATCAGCACGCCCCCGCCGAGCGCGAGGAACAAGGTGTTGACAAAGAATCGCGCCTCCGAGTGCATCGGAGGCGCGATAGATCGTTCCGGTTAATATTCGGCGACCGCCAGAGGCCTGCCGCCGCCGGCGAACTCTAGCTGGCTTGGCGATCCACCACGACGCGGTGCATGGCGACGTGATCCTCTTCCACGCTCGGACGCAAGCCGTCCAGCTTCGTGCGCACGCCGAGGCGGAGCTTCACGTCGTTGAGTTCGTGGTGGGCTTGCACGACGGCGCCCCGGGCTTCGGCCAGGGTGCGGATGGCTTCCGCCACCTTGTTCATCGCGGCGTCGGTGGTGCCGTGGGCGATGCGCAGTTCGCGCCCCGCGTCCACGATTCCGCCCAGCAGCTTCGACGCGTCGGCGATCGCGTGGTCGATCGCGTCTTCGGTGGCCCACAGCTTGTCGGCGACACCCTTAATCACAAACACCTTGTCCATTTATTCCTCCATCACTCGGATGGAATTGATGGTAAATGAAACGTTAACGGACCGCCAGTGAAACTTTCCTAATGTGAATCAGCAACCAAGGGGTGCGCGGGAAGTGAAGCGTTAGGAGATGGCGTTTATAGAGGCCGAGACGCAGGCGGATCACGCGAGTCTCGGTGGCGGCATCACACGATCATAAGGCGGAGCGGCATCGCTCGGCGGACGGCTTGAAGCCGTCGCCGCAGCCTCCGCCCGCGCGCGGGCGCGACCTTCTGTGGCCGATGACCAGCCTGTCGTTCCAGAACCGGATCGCCGTCGCCGCACTGATCACGGCGGTGGCCGTGCTGCTGGCCGCCAGCATGCTGTTCATGGCCCAGCAGTGGCGCACCGAGCACGCGCACTTCGTTCAGGCCCAGGGGCGTCTGGCCGGCGTGGTGGCGTCGGCCGTGGCGCCGGCGATGGCGAGGCACGACACGCGCGAGCTGCAACGGACATTGGACAGCCTGCGGGCCGATCCCCAGGTCCGCGCCGCGCGAATCGTGGACCTGAGCGGACGCGACCTGGCGAAGCTGGCTCCGTCCAAGATCGCGTCCAAACCTGCGGCGGCGGACGTCGCCACGACCGTTCCCATCGTTCGCGGCGGCCGGGTGCTGGGCAGGCTCGAGGTCCGCTCCGCGTCCGAGGGCCTCGCGGCCCTGTTACCGCGCTTTATCTCCATGGGCGGGGCGCTGTTCTTCGTGGCGGCCGGCCTGGCGCTGTTCGTGGGGCGCGGGCTGGCGTCCCAGCTCGCCCGGCCCGTCGCGCGGCTCTCGCGGGCGATGCACGAGGTGGCCGGCGGCGGCGACTTCGCCCGACGGGTTGAGCGGGGCAGCGATGACGAGCTCGGCCGGCTGACGGACAGCTTCAACGACCTGTTGGCCCAACTGCACAAGAACGACCTGGAGCTGCGCGCGGCCATGTCAGACCTGGTGGAGGCCCGCGACGCCGCCGAGGCGGCCAATGTGCTGAAGTCGCACTTCCTGGCCAACATGAGCCATGAGATCCGTACGCCGCTGAACGGCGTGCTCACCATGGCCCAGATCATGGCGGCGGCCGGCGACCTGGCGCCGGAGCAGCGCGGGCGGCTGGAGGTCATCCGCCAGTCGGGCGAGACCCTCCTGACCGTGCTCAACGACATTCTCGACCTCTCCAAGATCGAGGCCGGCCGGATGGAGCTGGAGGACGTCGAATTCGACACCGCCGAGCTCGCCAAGCGCCTGGAGGTGATCCACAGCCCGGCGGCGGTCAATAAGGGCCTCGCGTTCAGCGTGAACATGACGGCCAAGGCCGGCGGCGTGCGGCGGGGCGACCCTGCACGGCTGCAGCAGATTCTCAACAATCTCGTGTCGAACGCGGTGAAGTTCACCGCGACGGGCGAGGTGCGCGTGGTGGTCGACGGCGAGGGCGAGGACGGCGGTTCGGGCCTTCGGATCACCGTCACGGACACCGGCATCGGCGTTCCGACGGACAAGCTGGAGTCGCTGTTCCAGAAGTTCAGCCAGGTGGACTCCTCCACCACCCGCCGGTTCGGCGGCACGGGCCTGGGTCTGGCGATCTGCCGCGAGCTCGCCCAGATCATGGGCGGCTCTGTCTGGGCCGAGAGCATCGAAGGCGTCGGCTCGACCTTCTTTTTCACCATGCCGGCGCTTCGCGTGCGGGCGGCCGCGGCCGCGGCCGCGGCTGCAAACCCGTCCCCGTCCGCGCCGGCCGAAGCCGTCGAAGCCGCGTCGGAAGGACCGGCGCTGCGCATCCTGGCGGCCGAAGACAACCCGACCAACCAGCTCGTCCTTCGGACGGTGATGAGCATGTTCGGCCTGGAGGTCGAGATCGTCAGCGACGGAGCCAAGGCGGTGGAGGCTTGGTCGAGGAACCGCTACGACCTGATCCTGATGGACATCCAGATGCCCGTGATGGACGGGATCACCGCGACGAAAACGATCCGCGCCGCCGAGGTCCGCGAGGGCCGACCGCGCATGCCGATCATCGCCCTGTCGGCCAACGCCATGAACCATCAGGTGGACGAATACCTCGCCGCCGGCATGGACATGCACGTCGCCAAACCGATCGACCTGGCCAAGCTGCGCGAGGCGCTGAGCCAAGTGCTGTCCGAAGGCGAGCAAGCGGATCACGCGGCGGAGGCGATGCTCAATTCGCCAGGCGTGGGCTGACCTGGCCCGCACACTCGCGGATATCGGTCACGGTTAGGCCGGATCGGAATCAACGGGCGGCCGCGCGCGAAGGCCCCAGGATATCCTGCGCCAGACCCGCTCGTGCCCATAGAACAGGAAGATCTTGGTCAGCGCCTCGGCGGCGGCGATGACGGCGGCCTGATGCGCCTTGCCGGTCACCAGCCAGCTCAGCAGGAACGTGTCCGAACTGCCGACCAGCCGCCAGGACACAGCCTTGGCCAGAGCGCGCGACCGCGTGTCCCGCGCCCAGGGGATCAGGTGCCAAACACGCTCGTGCAGATAGAACAGGCCGATCTTGGTGACCGTCTCCAGCGAGGCGATAGCCCCGGCGCTGAACGGCTTGCCCGTGACGATCAGGCTCCACAGGAAGGTGTCGAGCGTTCCCACCACGCGCCAGCTGGCCGCCTTGGCCACCGAACGGGCATGCCATTCGGGTCCGCGCAGGAGTTCGAGCGTCATTCGCGAGTCTCCCCTACACTCGTACACTGAGCGCGCGGCCCGCGCCTCGTCGCGGGAAACCTAGGTCCATCGGATTGTCCAATCAAGTTTAATCCTAGTGAATAAATCGACATTAGACTTTGACGCGGTCGTCGTGGGCGCCGGCGCGGTGGGCCTGGCGACGGGCGCCGCTCTCGCCTGGCGGGGCCTTGGGGTGCTCGTGCTGGAGGCCGAGGCTGCGATCGGCCAGGGGATCTCCTCGCGCAATTCCGAGGTGATCCACGCCGGGCTCTACTATCCCACCGGCTCCTTGAAGGCGCGGCTGTGCGTGGATGGCCGGCGACGACTCTACCCCTTCCTGGAGACCCACGGCGTCGCCCACGCGCGCTGCGGCAAGCTGGTGGTGGCCTCGGAGGCCGAGGACGTCGCGCGGCTGGAAGCGATCGCGGCGCAGGCTGAGATCAACGGCGTAGACGACCTGCGGCGCCTCACGGGCGCCCAGGCGTGGGCCTTGGAGCCGGAGCTGTCCGTGGTCATGGCGCTGGAGTCGCCGTCCAGCGGGGTGTTTGACAGCCACGGCTACATGCTCGCCCTGCAGGGCGAGCTGGAGGCCCACGGGGGGCTGGTGGCGACCCGTTCTCCCCTTAGCCGCGCGCGGCCGCTGGAAGGCGGCGGCTTCCGGATCGAGACCGGCGGTGCCGAGCCCGCGTCCCTGAGCGCGCGGCTGTTGGTGATCTCGGCCGGCCTCGGCGCCCAGGCGGCCGCGGCGTCGATCGAGGGCTATCCGGCGGCGGCCATCCCACGGCTGCACCTGGGCAAGGGGGTCTATTTCCGGCTCCAGGGCCGGGCGCCGTTCTCGCGCCTGATCTATCCGCCGCCGATCGCCGGCGCGCTGGGCACGCACTATCGCCGCGACCTGGGCGGCCAGGCGGTGTTCGGCCCGGACCTGCGTTACGTGGAGACCGAGGACTACGCGGTGGAGCCCGAGCGGGCGGCGGGGTTCGAGCGCGACATCCGGCGCTATTGGCCGGGATTGCCGGACGGCGCGCTGGTCCCGGATTACGCCGGCCTGCGTCCCAAGCTGCACGGGCCCGGCGAGCCCCAGCCGGACTTCCGCCTGGACGGGCCGGAGATGCACGGCCTTCCTGGCCTTCTCGCCCTGTTCGGGATCGAGAGCCCCGGCCTGACCTGCTCGCTGGCGCTGGGCGAGGAGGTCGCTGGCCGGCTTGGGCTCAACGCTTAGGCCTTCGCCGCCGCACAGGGACCACAAAGCCGCCCGCTTCGACGCTAGACTGGGCGTCTGATTCGCCGATTTGGAGGTCGATCATGGATCGCCGTTTGCTCATCGCCGCGGGGCTGTCGAGCCTGGTCGCGGGCCTGTGGACGCCGCCGTCCGCCCGGGCGCAGGCCCACAGCGACGCCTCGTCTGGCGCGGAAAAGATGCCAGCGCCCAGCGACCGGCCGGACTATCCCGCGGCGTCGGCGGCGGAGACCTATTCGCGCAGCGAACTGATGAACAATGTCTCCGACTTCCTGGGGGTCTCGGTCGAGTCAGCCGCGGCGGCGATCGAGCGCATCTTCAAGGATCAGGGCCAGCCCACCGCTTACATCGCCGGCGAGGAGGGCTCGGTGGCCTTCATCGGCGGCCTGCGCTACGGCAAGGGCCTGCTCTATATGAAGAACCGCAAGCCGATGGTCGTCTATTGGCGCGGGCCGAGCGTGGGCTTCGACGTCGGCGGCAACGCCTCGCGCAACTTCACCCTCTGCTACAATCTTCAATATCCGGAGATGATCTTCCGCCGCTTCCCGGGCGTGGAGGGCTCCGCCTATCTGATCGGCGGCCTGGGGGTGAACTACCAGCGGGCCGAGGGGGTCACCCTGGCGCCCATCCGCGCGGGCGTGGGCCTCAGGTTCGGCGCCAACGTCGGCTATCTGGCCTATGGCCGCAAGCGCAGCTTCTTCCCCTTCTGAGCCGCCCCGTCTGGGCCAATGTCCGACGCGGCGGATTGAACCGAGCGCCGCGCTGGTCTAGGTCTCCGCAACGGACGAACGCGGGGGCGGTCGTCTGTGGTCCGATCCACTCAATCCCGAAACGACGGCGCGGGTTTGCGCTGCTTCCGCCGGACGCTGTGCGTTCGCGGGTCAAGAAAGGCTGGCTTGCGTGGCCAACGTCACCGTGATCGGCGCCCAGTGGGGCGACGAAGGCAAGGGCAGGATCGTCGACTGGCTGTCCAATCGCGCCGACGTGGTCGTGCGCTTCCAGGGCGGCCACAACGCCGGCCACACCCTGGTGGTCGGCAACCAGACCTACAAGCTCTCGCTGCTGCCCTCGGGCGTGGTGCAAGGCAAGCTGTCGGTCATCGGCAACGGCGTGGTGGTCGATCCTTGGGCGCTGCTCGACGAGATCGAGCGGGTGCGCGGTCAGGGCGTCGTGATCGATTCGAAGATCCTGGTCCTGGCCGACAACGCCGCCCTGATCCTGCCCATCCACCGGGACCTGGACCGGGCGCGCGAGGACCAGTCCACCCAGAAGATCGGCACCACCGGGCGGGGCATCGGCCCGGCCTATGAGGACAAGGTGGGCCGGCGGGCCATCCGCGTCGCCGATCTCGCCGACGCCGAAGCCTTGGAAGCCAAGATCGACCGGCTGTTGTCGCATCACCGGCCCCTGCGCGCGGGCCTGGGCCTGCCCGAGGCGGACGGCGGCGAGCTCTTGGCCCAGCTCCTGGACGTGGCGCCCAAGGTGCTGGCCTACGCCCAGCCCGCCTGGCGCGTGCTCGGCGCCCAGGTGCAGGCCGGCAAGCGCGTGCTGTTCGAGGGCGCCCAGGGCGCCCTGCTGGACGTGGACCACGGCACCTATCCCTTCGTCACCTCCTCCAACACCGTGGCGGGCCAGGCCTCGGCCGGCTCGGGCGTGGGCGCGGGCGCGGTCGGCTATGTGCTCGGCATCATGAAGGCCTACACCACGCGGGTGGGCGAGGGGCCGTTCCCCACCGAGCTGCACGACGACGTCGGCCGGCGCATCGGCGAGCGCGGCGCGGAGTTCGGCACGGTGACCGGACGTCCCCGCCGCTGCGGCTGGTTCGACGCGGTGCTGGCGCGCCAGTCGGTGTCGCTGAACGGCATCGCGGGCGTGGCGCTCACCAAGCTCGACGTGCTGGACGGCTTCGAGTCCCTCAAGGTCTGCGTCGGCTACAAGCTGGGCGACCGCGAGCTCGACTATCTGCCGGCGGCCCTGAAGGATCAGGTCGGCATCGAGCCGGTCTACGAGGAGCTGGAAGGCTGGTCGGGCTCCACCCGGGGCGCGCGCAGCTGGCGCGACCTGCCCGGCGAGGCGGTGAAGTACGTGCGCCGCCTTGAGGAGCTGATCGGCGCCCCGGTCGCCATGGTCACCACCAGCCCCGAGCGCGACGACCTGATCCTGATGCGCGATCCGTTCGTGGGTTAGAGCGCGTCAGGCGAAAGTGGAGACCGGTTTCGCCGCCCGACGCGCTCTACACTTTTGACCCTTGAGCTCTTTCTGGATTGAGGCTGACTCAACCTCAATCCAGAAAGAGCTCTGGCGCCTCGCCTGCCTCCGCATCGTCAAGCCGATATTTACCGGTTCGGGGCAGGTTGCATTGACCCTATCCACCATCGGCGGCGGACCGCGTGAACCAGCTCGACGCCAAGCGCGTTCAGACCATGTCGCCGTTCCTTGAGCGGACGCTGGTGGTCGACGCCTCCGCCCCGGCCGCGCGGCTGATGACCGAGCTGTTGCGCGACATCTGGCCGGGTCAGGCGTGGACCGCCGCGACCACCGAGCGCGCCCTGGCCCTGGCCGAGCGCGTCGATCCCGGCCTGATCCTGGTCGAACACTCCGGCGAGGGGCTGGACGGCCTGGTCTTCACCCGCAGGCTGCGGCGGAGCATCCTGGTCTGCCGCACGGCGCCGGTGATCATGGTCACCGCCACGGCCACGGCGGCGGCCATCCTCGGCGCGCGCGACGCGGGCGTGCATGAATTCCTCCGGAAGCCGTTCACCAACGCCGATCTGGTGCGGCGGGTCGAGGCCGTGACGCTGCAGCCACGGCCGTGGATCGAGGCCACGGGCTACGTCGGGCCGGACCGGCGCCGGTTCAACTCGGCGAACTTCATGGGCAAGCGAAAACGGAGGACGGACCCGCTCAACCGCGCCGGCCCCGAGCAGGAACGCATCGGTCAGGCCATCCGCATCGTCGTCTCGGCCGCCAAGTCTGTGGAGTCCGAGCCGTTCCAGGCGGCCCGCGCCCTGAACGTCCAGGCGACCGAGCTGGCCGAGGCCGCCGCCGCCATCAAGGACTCCGCCCTGGCTCACGCCGCCGGCGCCCTGCAGCGCTATCTGGCGAGCGTGGCCGACGGCGCGCGCCTGACCCGCGAGGGCGTGCAGGCTCACGCGGACAGGCTCATGGCCTTCCTGCCTAAGGACGCGAAGGACGCCGCGCGCACGGCGGCCTGACGACGCCTAGAGCATTTTCCGGCGAAGTGGACGCCGGTTTGCCGTAGAATATGCGGCAAAATCAAAACTCTAGAGCGCCGCTCCGATTCGATCGGAGCGGACAACGCTCTAGGCGTTGACCAGGTTCCGCTCTTCCGCAGCGGCGCGCATGGCCTTCTGCAGCTTTTCGAAGGCCCGCACTTCGATCTGGCGCACGCGCTCGCGGCTGACGCCGTATTGGGCGGCCAGGGTCTCCAGGGTGGTCGGATCGTCCCTCAGCCGCCGCTCGGTGAGGATGTGCTTCTCGCGGTCGGTCAGCTCGGTCATGGCCTCTTCGAGCAGGGCCATGCGGATCGAGCGTTCCTCGTTCTCGGCGACCTGGGTCTCCTGGCTGACGGCGTTGTCGTCGGCCAGCCAGTCCTGCCACTCGCTCTCGGAGTCCGAACGCACGGGCGCGTTCAGCGAGGCGTCCGGCCCCGACAGGCGCCGGTTCATGGAGATCACTTCGGAGTCCAGCACGCCGAGCTTGGTGGCGATCTGGCTCACCTGCTCGGGACGCATGTCGCCCTCTTCCAGGGCGCTGATCTCGCTCTTGGCCTTGCGCAGGTTGAAGAACAGCTTCTTCTGGGCCGCCGTGGTGCCCATCTTCACCAGCGACCAGGAGCGCAGGATGTATTCCTGGATCGAGGCGCGGATCCACCACATGGCGTAGGTGGCCAGGCGGAAGCCCCGGTCGGGCTCGAACTTCTTCACCGCCTGCATCAGGCCGACGTTGCCCTCGGAGATCACTTCTCCGATCGGCAGGCCATAGCCGCGATAGCCCATGGCGATCTTGGCCACCAGGCGAAGGTGGCTGGTCACCAGCCTGTGCGCGGCCTGCGGGTCCTCGTGCTCGCGCCAGCGCTTGGCGAGCATGAACTCCTCGTCCTTGGTGAGCATCGGGAATTTGCGGATCTCCGAGAGATACCGCGACAGGCCGCCTTCCGGCGTCATGACTGTGATGGTGTTTGCGGCCATTGGCCGTTGGTCCCCTTGATGTCCACGGCGGCGGCGCGCCTATCCCACGCTCCGCCCGCCCCCAAATTCATCCGCAAGATAGGAGGCGGATGCGCTGAATTTAAGGCGCCCAGGCCTTATATCCGAGTCCTTAGGTTGGATAATTCGCATTCACCCAACCCGGCGCCCAACCGGCGGGCGCCGGCGGTCGTTCGACATAAGGATATCTTTATATGCCATTTGCGGCGGACGCGCCGGGCGGCTATAGAGCGGTGCAACATTCATCTGAGTTTCAAGGAGCCTCCATGGCTGACTACGTCGTCAGGGACATCTCGCTGGCCGATTACGGCCGCAAGGAAATCGCCATCGCCGAGACCGAGATGCCCGGTCTGATGTCGGTGCGCGAGGAGTTCGGCAAGGACCAGCCGCTGAAGGGCGCCCGCATCGCCGGCTGCCTGCACATGACCATTCAGACGGCTGTGCTGATCGAGACGCTCACGGCCCTGGGCGCGGACGTGCGCTGGGCCTCGTGCAACATCTTCTCCACCCAGGACCACGCCGCCGCCGCCATCGCCGCGGCGGGCGTGCCGGTGTTCGCCGTCAAGGGCGAGACGCTCCCCGAGTACTGGGACTACGTCCACAAGATCTTCGAGTGGGACGACGGCGGTTATCCCAACATGATCCTGGACGACGGCGGCGACGCCACCCTGCTGTGCGTGCTGGGCCCGAAGGCCGAGCAGGACGCCGACTTCCTGGAGCACCACTCCAACGAAGAGGAAGAGGCCCTGTTCGCGACGATCAAGCGCTACCTCAAGCAAAAGCCCGGTTTCTACGAGGCGATCAGCAAGTCGGTGAAGGGCGTCTCCGAAGAGACCACCACCGGCGTGCACCGCCTTTATCAGATGGCCGAAAAGGGCGAGCTGCCGTTCCCCGCCATCAACGTCAACGACAGCGTCACCAAGTCCAAGTTCGACAACCTCTACGGCTGCCGGGAATCGCTGGTGGACGCCATCCGCCGCGGCACCGACGTGATGCTCTCGGGCAAGGTGGCGGTGGTGGCCGGCTACGGCGACGTGGGCAAGGGCTCGGCCCAGTCGCTGCGCAACGGCGGCGCGCGGGTGGTGGTCACCGAGATCGACCCGATCTGCGCCCTGCAGGCGGCCATGGAAGGCTTCGACGTCCAGACCATGGATCACATGGCGGACAAGGCGGACATCTACGTCACCTGCACCGGCAACAAGGACGTCATCACCGTCGATCACATGCGGCGGATGAAGAACAACGCCATCGTCTGCAACATCGGCCACTTCGACGCGGAGATTCAGGTCGCCGGCCTGAAGAACTTCAAGTGGGACGAGATCAAGCCGCAGGTGCACCACATCGAGTTTCCGGACGGCAAGAAGATCATCCTCTTGTCCGAGGGCCGGCTGGTGAACCTGGGCAACGCCACGGGCCACCCCAGCTTCGTGATGTCGGCGTCGTTCACCAACCAGACCCTGGCCCAGATGGAGCTGTGGACCAACGGCAAGGCCTACGACAAGAAGGTCTACACCCTGCCCAAGCGGCTCGACGAGAAGGTGGCCATGCTCCACCTCGACAAGCTCGGCGCCAAGCTCTCCACCCTGTCCAAGGACCAGGCCCACTACATCGGCGTGCCCGAAGCCGGGCCGTTCAAGCCGGACCACTACCGGTACTAGACCGCCCGCGCGCCCCTCCCCCTTCCAGGGGGAGGGGTCCGCTCGTATAGGGGCTCATGCCGCTTGCCCTGATTCTGTCGAGCCACGTCGCGGGCAGCCGAGTCGGCGGCGCCGTGCAGTCGCTCGTGCTCGCCGAACTGAAGATCGACCCGGTGCACGTGCCGACCGTGCTCTACGGCCGCCATCCCGGCTGGGGCGCGCCCGGCGGCGGGGCGGTGCCTATCGAGACCTTCGAGGGCATGCTCGACGGGATCGACGCCAACGGCCTGTTCGAGCGCTTCGATCTCGTCATCACCGGCTATTTCGCCTCCGCCGCCCAGGTGCGGGCCGCCGCCCGGGCGATCGACGCCGTGCGCGCCGCCCCGCGCGATCCGGAGGCCAAGAAGCCCCTGATCATCGTCGATCCGATCATGGGGGACGCCGGCAAGGGCCTCTATGTGCCCGCCGATGTGGCCCAGGCCATCGGCGCGGAGCTGGCGCCCCGGGCCGACTATGTGACCCCCAACGCCTGGGAGCTGGAGCGGCTGACCGGCGCTTCGGCGCGCGATCCCCTGTCCGCCGTCTCCGCCGCGCGGCTTCTGGGCCGCCCGACCCTGGTCTCCTCGGTGGCGCGCGGCCAGGAGATCGGGGTGGTCTACGCCGACAAGACCCAGGCGTGGCTCGCCGCCCACGCCCGCGCGCCCAATGCGCCCAGCGGCTCGGGCGATCTTCTCACCGCCCTGTTCGCCGCCGCCCTGGTAGAGGGCCAGCCGGTGTCCTACGCTCTGGCCCGCGCGGTCGGGGGGGTGGCCGAGACCATCGCGGCGGCCGGAATGTGGGAGGCGCCCGAGCTGCCGGTGGTGGCCATGGGGCCGAAGATCAAGATCGCCTCGCCCAGCGTGCGGATAGAGCGCCTGGCGTGAGCGTGGCGAAGGCCCCCTCCACCATGCTGCGCATGGTCCCCCTCCCCCAAGGGGGGAG
>Ga0299912_10002368_pt1 | contig 15405 bp, 10 predicted proteins | sample RVTome_2_FD_207667 | JGI IMG/M metagenome (GOLD analysis project Ga0299912, IMG submission 207667) | Soil microbial communities from uranium-contaminated site in the Upper Colorado River Basin, Wyoming, United States - RVT95D214 (version 2) ... | reverse complement strand
ATAAGAGCGAGAAGAAGGAATGACGGGCAACACGATTTGAATACCCCCCATGGTACTTCGATGAGCCCTTTCATGACAAACTCCAGCGTGTGAATGTATTGTCTTATCGTTTGCTGCAAGCGAGCATTTGTTTTCGTCGACGCTCAATCTAGCCTTGCCCTGAGCGAAGTCGAAGGATCGGCTTGCCCGCCGTCTTTTGGGGGGAGGGTCGGGCGGCTACGTGCCGATCATGCCCGACTAGAGTGCAAAGCCGATTACACTCCGAACTACAAACCCGTTCTGCTTTCCGGGGGGCAGGCTACGCACGGCCTCGCTGGTCCGTGGGCTCTGGCTCGCTCGGAAGATTGGGCCTCCCCCAAGAGTGAGGGTCCAGGAGGTCCCGGGAAAAGCAGCACAGACGGCAGGGCCCACAAAAAGCGTTGCGCCTCCCTCGGCTTCATTCTCATCCCAGAAACCCTCAAGGTCCTGCCCAACAGCCTCAATTCCGAGTCGAATCGTACCAGACATGTGATACGACAATCCAAGCGTTGTGATGAGGTCGATGTTATCGCGATCGGAAGAGAGTGGCTTTTCCAGGAGAAGATTGCCATACAATTGCCATGACGTGAACCGACGACCCAGCACGACCCGACCGAGGAGAACATTGGTACCGCTGTACTCATGGCGCAGCCCCGCCCCCGCAGAGAGGTCGATGACATGGTCTTCGCTCCTCATCACGTGCGTGAGCAATTCGCCGTGCTGCGACGTGTGAGTCGATCCGTTGTCCAATGCCAGGCCGACGTGAGCAATGAACGTGAGGAACTGTCCAATATTGGCGTGCAGGCCGAGATTCTGCTCGATGTTGTCTCCGCCGAAGGGCTCGAACGTCTCCTGCCCGTAAGCTGCGTCGTAGTGGACGAACACTGGTCGCTCCCTGCTTTCGGGAGGAGTCAACGTAAACAGGAATGGCCGATCCTGTGCCTGCGCGGCCGGCAAAAACAAGGTGAGTGTCAGGAGTTTTGGCAGAATGTTTATCGGGCGCATGTCCACTCCATTGCTGGTATACACCGGGTTGGTGTTGGCAAGCTATAGTATCAGGTGATACTATTTCAATAACACAAGCTTCTTTGTCTCGCTGTAACTTCCCGCCTCCAGGCGATAAAAATAAACACCTGTCGGGATTCCCTCTACCTTCCATTCCCGCGAATACTTACCTGCCGGTAATTCTTCCGATACAATTGTTGTCAGCTCTCTTCCAATCACGTCAAATACTCTCAACGTGACAAAAGATCGTTTTGGGATATTAAATGAAATCGTTGTCAATGGATTAAAGGGATTGGGGTAATTTTGGAAGAGTTGAAATCCATTCGGATGTTGTTTCCCCTCCGTATAGCCATCATCATCTGCGCCCGGGCTCCCATGTATGTGTGAAGAAGCAGACCAACTAGAGGGACCGTTTGGGTCTTCAAATAATCGATCCGGCTTACGAATAAGAGAGTACCCCAAACCATCTGGAGAGCTAGGCCATGGATAATCATCGTGATATGTTAGATTGACAATTGTATCGCCTTTACTTGTCATCAGAATAATGGTTTCTCCTGCATTGTTCAATTGTCCATTGAACTCGCCGGACGGAGCAAATTGATAGCGTGTTTCAAATGCCTGAGCATTGGATGCCAAAACAAGTTGAGTGCCGGAATCGAGGATCGTTCCAGAGGGAAATGTATATTCTATTCCTTGAGTAAATGTCATTCCACCCAAAGCAAGCGATGCGGTACCCACGTTCTTGAGCTCAATAAATTCAAACTCCTTTTCATCGATCCCGTCCCCGTCCAATGGATGGTAGTGGATCTCCGTGATTTTTAGATTGTCATATCCTTCAGCTACGCATAAGAAAATCTCGTTGAGGGCACTCCACTGCTCATCCTTATAAACCCTGGCCTTGATCTTGGTTGTCTGGTCAATCGTGATGGGATCCGAATAAACAATGGCACTGGGCGAAATAGAGCTGCTGGATTTCATGGTATTTCCCGCAATCATTTCCACGGAGATAAAAAAATCAGAGTCCGCAGGAGCTACATTGAGAGCTTGAATGGCGAGCAGATTCTGTCCTGGTATAAGATTGGGTAACTGTGGGGTGATGTCGAAAGACTCGATGAATTTCCCTTCGTGCGTCGCGTCGGCAGCAGAATTCCAATTAACGCTGCCAGAGAAGTTTTGCGACAATACCGGGTAACTTTTATTGAGAAAAGCTGCAATTCCATCATTGTATTGAACGCGCAACGTTAAAGAGTTGAAATCATTCAACTGTGCTTCAGTTACGTCGAAAGGGATTCGAATGAAGCATGTGCTGTTCACGCGATACATTTGTTTTTCAATGTCACACGATATCATAGCGTCATACGTAGAACCAAGGTCGTACCCGACACCCCCTGGAGAGCTGTTGCACGACAACCATGAAGAATCATCGAATTTGAGATCATATCTCCATCTAACGTTCACATTTGTAGAAGGAACAGAAATGCGCTTTTCCGCATTCCGAGGAACCAGTATGGTTTGTGACACCTTCTGTAGTGAAGATGGCATATGGGTATCGTTTCCGTCGATTGTATAATAGATCTTGCCATCTGCTGAGCTCATGGTGAGTAGTGTACCCTTTGAGACCGTCCCACGCGCCAAGTTAAAAACGGGCGGCTCGAAATTCGGGTACAGCTTTCGATCTCTGAACTGCCGCAGCACAATATCTGTCCGGGCGGGAAAAAGTTCATCCAGAATCCAATTGACTTCCGGTACCCAGTCATCGTCCCTGGTTCTCGGAATGCTGGCATGTGCATCTCCCCATCGGGCCGATTCAGCGATAATGGCATCATCTATCTGTTCTTTTCGTTCCAGAAGCCGGTTCCGGCAAGCCTGGGGCGTCAAAACACCGTTGTTGAAAAAGTGTTTGTATACATGGTCATAAAATCTTAAGCGGTAGCCAGGATGAGATGCAAGTCGCTGATGCAGCCATCTGGGATTGAATTGTCTGAACTCCTGACCGACGGATGTAGGGATTGTGATGTCGATATCCTTGATCATGAGGCTATGTTCTGCATCGTGCCTGAAGAAGACGAAACCCCGATCTCCGGTTCTGCTGTACATACCGTAGAAATTGTTTGGGATTCCTTGCGCCACAGGACCATCGGGATCACCGACATAGAAAGAACAGAGCATATAATCTATTAGATTATCGATATCTACCAGGACCGGGAAATCCGGGTTTCTTGAGCCATCTGGAAACAAGCCCTGTATTCTGTAATACGATTCATCCGTTTGAAAACCATCTGTGGCCATTTCCCAGAGTCGTTGATAGGCATCCAAGTTACCATCGGTGACTTCTATATGATAGTTGGGAATATCCAGGCTGTCTGTCACATCCACTTTAACGACATCGTAATCCTCTTTGGAGCCGCCGAAATATGATTCGCCAAAAGAAGCCTCGGACCTTTCCTGGGTTTGATAAAGCCCCCAATAGGTTCCGTTAATGTAGAGATGATAATAACGGCTTCGTGTATAAGGTTGTTCCATATCTCTTTGTGTGTCCCTGGAGAAAACTTCGCGCAGCTCTGTATTTTTTCGACCGGCATCCCCCCCATAAAAAGCCCACGAATAATTCTGGCTTGTCCTAAGATCGACATTGTCGAATTCTGTCACCCCTTCGTCTCCGAACAGGGGATAACGTAGCTTTTCTTCACCGTATGCTTTTCTGAAAAAAAGCCGGAACGCATGCTTATAATTGACACCAGTCCTTCCCCAGGCACCCCGAATGCGCAAGCCTGCATCAATCTGAAAACCAGGACTTCCATCCGGGTTCAATAACTCAACGGATGTTTTCCTTTCCCAGTCACGCCCATGATAAAGTGCATTTACATAAATCCCTGAATCTGGATCAAATAGATTCTTTAAATCGGTGACCAGAGAGATGGTTGGAACAGATAAGAATGCATCGTTGATTTTGTTCTGATATCGAGGATCATGCAGAACATCCGGATCCATCCCATAGTCCATTCCTTGTTGTGTGAATTGGGTCCCGGGATTTGAATCTGGCCAACCGGGCCCTGGCTTTTTACCATCCGGAGAAAGGTCTTCCATTTTATTAAGGAACAAATAAGTATGGGTTACAGCCCTGGTCAATAATAATCCATCCCTGACAGCACATGCCCTTATCACTACGCCCGGAGCTCTGTCCCTGTCCAGGGTGTCCAGAGGATCAATATTGAGAGTCGCGGGTGAAGATCGACTCTTGGCCGTTAAGGATGTGTACGGGTCTGTTCCGTCCCTTGTATATTTTATGATTGCACTGGGAGCATTGCATGAGATCTCAAGTATAAAACTGTCCTGATAGAATCCCCGTTTGGAAGAAAAAATCGGTTCATCCAACACTTCTTGTGATAAAGCAGACGTACCCAATACAATCACCGACAAGAGAGAATGCATAATTGGAAAGCCTCGAACGTACATACCATCTCCTTTTTCGCTCGATCAAATGGTTTTCGCCAGCGCTCGATCGAGCCATGTGTTGTGCCTTCAGAGCTTAGATGCAGCCTAACGGCCGCGGCTAATCCCGCGTTGCCTGATCTGCGGCAATCAAATGTTGAGGTTTGTACTTGCGGTATTCCGCTCACCTGTCTGATCATCGCTTATTGCTCTTCATCTGACGGACGTCTGTCAGGACTCCACTACCCATCCTCCCGTGCCTGCCGCCGAGCATCTGGCGCAGCCGTAGGCGAGGTGAACTTGCACAGCCAGCGGGCAGCAGGTTATCTCAACAACAAAAGTTTCCTTGTTTGCACGAAATTGTGACCCTGCAATCGGTACAAATAGACACCACTTGCCAACCCACGTGCATCAAATGCGGCCTCATAGCTTCCCGCTTGCAGATCCTCATTCACCAGGGTGCTCACCTCCCTTCCCAGCACATCGTAAACTCGTAATGACACAAATCCCAACTCCCCAGTTCGAAACCCGATCTTCGTGCTCGGATTGAATGGATTGGGATAATTCTGCTCGAGCGTGAATTGGTTTGGATTCACTTGCCGATTGTTTTGAATGGAGAGAAGCGGGGTTGTGCTGCAGTAGATTCCTATGCGATCACAGCCCGTGTAAACAAAACCGTCTGCATCCATTGCTATGGCATTTAACCAGAGACTCGGCGGTTGTTCTATCAACGCTCTCCACGAAACACCGTCATCTTCCGACTTGAGGATTCCCCATCCGTACGTGGCGGCCAGCAATGGTCCGTTCTGACCGGCTGCAAACCCCTTGACTTCTAAATTGGCGGAAAATGGATGAGACCAGCTTGACCCGCCATCAGTTGACCGCCATATCCCAGAGGTCGTTCCTGCAAGCAAGATTCCGTTTTGCGCGAACAAAAGCGACCTTACGGAAGCTGGGCCCGCATTTGTGGGTAACCAGCTTGTTCCATTGTCTGTTGACCGAAAAACACCACCTAATAGTCCGGCATATAGACTTCCATCAATCGCTTTTGCAAATGCACGTGGCTCACCAATAGAATTCAAATAGACATTCCACCAATTTTGGCCCCCGTCAGTTGACCTACTGATGTAATACTGCCTGCCGACAAGCACGAGATCTGACTGGTCTGCGAACCCAGCAATAGTGGGTGTGATAAAATAACTCAGTTCCATCCAGGTCATCCCTCCATCCGTTGACCTGTAGATGAAGTTCCTGGTTGCTGCGAGTACAGCACTTCTGGTAGGAAATATGAAGAAGTTTGGCCCCCAGAATGGGTCAACTGACGGGGGCCAAACTGTTATTTTACTCAATGGGCCCTCCCGATTGGTTGATCGAAACGATCCCTCAAAGCCACAAGTAACAAATAGCCCACCGGATGGTGCGCATGAGAGGGTGGAGATTGTAGCGTTCGAGATGCCGGCTTCAGTCCAGGTATCTCCATCGTCAGTCGAGCCATAGACTGGGGCGTCACTTGATCCGGCAAACAGATTTCCGGAAGGAGTAATAGAGAGAGCATTCACGCTCCCTTTCCGGACAAAGCCATTGTTGACCTCAGTCCAGTTTTCTCCGTTGTCCGTCGAGCGCAACACCCCGTAACCATAAACGCTGATGAATACTTGATTCGCGCCTTTGGTTGCAACGGCCACAATGTGAAGTGCCCGATGAACCTGCCTCCAGGATTCACCGTTATCGGTAGATCTCCAGAGACCGCCGTCTAAGGTCCCTACGAAAACATGCCCGAGAGTATTGAAGGCAAAGCTTGGTCCGTATCCAAAATATCCAGTGGCGGTCCACGTTTGACCTTGATCAGTTGACCGATACCCATTCTCTTCAGGAGTGTTGGGATAGAGATTATTGCCTGAAGTGAAAATGGTGCCATTCGGGCTGAGCCCGACGCCAAAAGAGTACGTTTCTATGGTGTACGAATGAGAACGAAGACGGGTGTAGGATAGCCCGAGGTCTTCCGAGCGATAAAGCCCCTCTTGAGTGGCCACGAAAAGGTACCCCGCGTGAAAATAGAGCTGCACCATGTCGATGCCTGGGCGGTTCCGTTGCATCCAAGTCTCTCCAAAATCACTGGAGTAGCGGATGACAGTTTGCCGCTCGGTGCCATCGAAAAGGTAATTACCATCGGCAGAGAAGAAACGGTAATTGGCGGAAATTTTTTCCCATGATTCTCCGCTGTCAGTTGATCGGAACAAGCCCAGATCACCGCGAACGGTGCCAGCAAAGAGGTAGCCGTTGGAAGTAACAGCAAGCCTGATTGTTCCTCCGAGACTTGGCCCAAGCGAGCGCCACAATGTCTGTCCATCGGCAGGAAACGCGACAACCAGGCTGAGGATAGTCATAAAACGCAATGCGGAAAAGGAATTCAGTCTCACGTAAGTGTGGGTTATCATAAGTCACTCCTCTTGTCAATCCATTACCATCACGGACTCTCCCATACTCTCCTGGTTTCTACCTCATGTTTGCCAGAATTGCCGCTTCTCTGTCGAGGTGGGAATGCGACTGTCTTTCTCCTGTGCTCTCCTTGCCGTGCGTCGCAAGAAGTTGCTCGGTTGATGCGACCCCGGCAAAGGACTTGATGATCATTCATTTCCATTTCGCGGAATGTAAATCTATGCGCCGCCGGTTGGTCAGGTTGTGTTTTAGCGAGACGCCGATTTTCCACGGCCTGCCGCACCAAGACCCACTGCAACTGCAATGACTCAGGCATATGTGAAAGTCAACAGCAATCGTTGAATAGCTCCAACGTATGGTGTCCAGACGCGGGAAACTCCCGCTGTCAGAACCGCAACGGCTCCAAGACCCAAGGTCAACGAAAGAATAAACATCCCTGCCGCGTTCAAGCAGAGATGGGTGCAGTGCAGCGTTGCTCTCTAATATATCCAAATCGACAACCCTGTTCAATACGTCTCCGTCGAGCAGCACATCGCTTCAGGATTTCACCCGGACTTCGGCATCTGGTCGACATGCCCTGAAGATGAGTGTACATAAGGAGCCGGGAACACCTGGCAATTGCCTGCTGCAAACGAACCACTCAGGGACAAGGAAGCTTTCCTTCTAGAAACGAGATATCATTTGTTGTTCACTGCTAAGCCCACTATCCAACCTGGTTTGCATTTGGCCCCTGGAATCTGTAATTTTTTTCCATGGTGTCAATTGTGCGGCAGTACCCCAACAGTCATCCCTCTCCTCCTGTTGATCAAGTCGGTGTGGAAGAACGGGTTGCGCGGCTGAGTCAGCGCAGCATCAAGAAGGAATCCAAAGTTGTTGCCTTGAAGCTCGCCCTTAGCATGATTGATCTGACGACGCTTGAAGGCAGCGACTCACCGGGAAAAGTTCGACAGCTCTGCTACAAAGCGAAGCATCTTGACGACGCGTTGCCTGACCTTCCTCATGTCGCGGCCGTGTGTGTCTACCCAACGCTTGTGCGCATTGCCAAAGAGGAGCTCAAGGATTCGGGCATCAAGGTCGCTTCAGTTGCCACGGCTTTTCCCAGCGGGCAGAGTTCCCGTGAGACCAAGATGGAGGAAGTTCGCTACGCCATGCAGGAGGGCGCTGATGAAATCGACATGGTCATCTCCCGCGGTGCATTTCTGCGCGGCGACTGGGCGCACGTTTATGACGAGATAGCGGAGGCCAAATCACTCTGCGCCGACCAGGCGCGCCTGAAAGCCATCCTTGAGACGGGCGAACTCGGGACCCTTGACCGAATCCGCCAGGCGAGCGATCTTGCATTAGCAGCGGGCGCCGATTTCATTAAGACATCCACCGGGAAAGTCCAGCCCGCGGCAACCTTAACTGCCACGCTTGTTATGCTTCAAGCGATTCGGGATTTTCACCAACGCACCGGTGAGAAACGCGGAATGAAACCGGCAGGCGGCATCCGAAACGCGAAAACCGCCATTCATTATCTTATTCTTCTCAACGAAACATTAGGCCGCGATTGGATGACCCCGGAGCTGTTTCGCATCGGCGCCAGCACGTTGGCCAACGACATCCTGATGCAACTTGCCAAAGAAACCACGGGGGTGTATCAGTCGCTCGATTATTTTTCACAGGCATGAATCATGAGCACAACCACCGCGTCGCTTCCGCTGGATTGGACTTACGCTCCCGCGCCCGAGAAAGCTGATCCCAATATTAGCGAGCGCTACGATTTGTTTATCAACGGCGAATTCGTTCCGTCCTCTGACGCGCAGTATCGCAGGATTATCATTCCTTCAAGAGAAACGTTCTTGTGCGAGGTCGCCGAAGCCGGCAAGCCCGATATCGATCGTGCCGTAAGAGCCGCGCGTAGTGCTTACAGCAAGATCTGGTCGAAAATGCCGCCGCGCGAACGGGGCAAGTACATCTTCCGTATTGCACGCCTGTTGCAGGAACGCGCCCGCGAAATGGCAGTCGCTGAATCGCTCAATGGCGGCAAGCCTATCCGTGAAAGCAGGGACACAGACATCCCCTTGTCCGTCGCACACTTCTTCTATTACGCAGGCTGGGCAGATAAACTGATCTACGCGTTTCCGGGTGCCCGCGCCCGAGCGCTCGGCGTCTGTGGACAGGTCATTCCCTGGAATTTCCCGTTACTGATGGCCGCCTGGAAGATCGCGCCCGCATTGGCAACCGGCAACACCGTTGTCCTGAAGCCAGCCGAGACGACTCCTGTGACGGCGCTGAAACTTGCCGAGATCATTCGCGACGCCGACTTGCCCCCCGGCGTAGTCAATATCGTGCCGGGCGGCCGGTCCACCGGACAGCTGCTGGTCGAGCATCCCGATGTTGACAAGATTGCATTCACGGGTTCCACAGCGGTCGGCAAGTGGATTATGAAAGCGCTGGCCGGCACGAGAAAGAAGTATACGCTTGAACTCGGCGGCAAGGCAGCGAACATCATATTCGAAGATGCAGCGATTGACCAGGCCGTTGAAGGCATCATCAATGCAATCTTCTTCAATCAGGGACATGTTTGCTGCGCAGGTTCTCGACTGCTCGTACAGGAAGGGATCGCCGATACCGTTATTTCCAAGCTCAAAAAGCGCATGGAGACGCTCATCCTTGGCGACCCTCTCGACAAGAACACCGACGTCGGCGCGATCAATTCGAAAGAGCAACTCGACAAAATCGAGAGGTACCTTCAGGTTGGGCAGGAAGAAGGAGCGGAAATGTGGCAGCCGACTTGTCCCGTGCCGGAGAAAGGATTCTGGTGTCGCCCCACACTGTTCACCAACGTTTCGCAGTCGCATCGCATCACGCAGGAGGAAATCTTCGGACCAGTGCTTTCCATTCAGACGTTCCGGACCGCAGAGGAAGCGATTGAGAAAGCCAACAACACACCGTACGGTCTCAGCGGCGGCGTCTGGACCGACAAAGGTGCCAAGATCTTCAAAGTTACACGGCAGGTCAAAGCCGGCGTCATGTGGGCCAACACGTTTAACAAGTTCGATCCCAGCTCTCCCTTCGGCGGCTACAAGGAAAGCGGCATGGGTCGTGAAGGCGGCTGGCACGGACTCATGCCATACGTGGAACTGGAGTCACTATGAACGAGCGCGTCCCCGTTCTCAAGACGTACAAGCTCTTTATTGGCGGCGAATTTCCACGGAGTGAATCCGGTCGCAGTTACACATTGAAGGATAACCGCGGTCGCGCGCTGGCCAACATCTGCCAGGGCAGCCGCAAGGATTTCCGCAACGCTGTTGTTGCTGCGCGCGAAGCGCAATCAGGCTGGGCCGGCCGATCCGGCTACAATCGCGGCCAGATTCTCTACCGTCTAGGTGAGCTCGTGGAAGGTCGTCGTGACCAATTTGTAGCGGAACTCAAACAGCAGGGCTCGTCGATTGTGGAAGCGCGGAAGGAAGTGGACCGAACGATTGATCGCATCATTTATTTCGCTGGATGGGCCGATAAATACCAGCAACTCTTTAGTACTGTGAACCCTGCCGCCTCGCCGCACTTCGTTTTTTCCGTTCCAGAGCCGACAGGCGTTGTTGCGCTAATCGCGCCCGAGCAGAGTGGATTACTCGGCCTGGTGTCTCTGCTCTGCCCCATTATCCTTGGCGGCAATACTGTTGTCGCGCTTGTGTCTGAATCCAAACCTTTGAGTGCCATCACCTTCTCCGAAGTGCTGGCTGCCGGTGATGTTCCTCACGGCGTCGTCAACATCCTTACCGGTTTTCGTTCCGAACTCCTCGAGCACATTGCCGGCCATATGGACGTGAATGCCATCGTCTACGCGGGCGGAAAGCCGGAAGAGTCCAAACTTATCCAACAGCAGGCTTCTCTCAACGTCAAGCGTGTCATCTTCCCAAAGACCGACTCCTGGCCCTCAGAATCCGCCGAAAGTCCATACTTCATTATGGACACTCAGGAAGTGAAAACGACCTGGCACCCCATAGGTCTGTAGCCACACCCATTTCACAATAGAATTCGATTGCCGCCCCAGGCAGGATCTTCCCGGAACCACTCGGAGGTTTAATCCGAAGTGTGACCGGCCAACTTCAGGATTGACAAGATTGCAGCACCGGTGTAGAACCAGGCTGGAATTCCTGCGGCGTTGTTGAGTTCAAAATTCCACTGCAGGTACTCCGCGACCTCTTTTGAGCAATGCTGCAGTCTATCCTCTACGAGGTCGCATACCTTTCCGGCAGGTAGGTAGACCCGCGAAGCGGTATCAGCTTCAGTTTACCCCGTTTCACGGGGCTTACCCGCCGCTCCTTTTGGAGAGCCGATTGTTAGGCGGCGCCGACTCCGCAAGCGGTTATTCTCCGCTGAGTTTGCTCTTCGTTTTAGCGACCCAGCGGGGGGCCGAATCGATTGTCTGCCGGAGAATGAGGTTCAGCTGTGCAGCATGGTGCTGGACGTGGCGCATGTTGTACAGAAGTAACTCCGCAATGCTGACGTCAACCCATTCGAACCCGCAGCGCTGACGAGCCTTCTCGTCCGTCAGAGCTTCAATCGTCGCTCGGCACTTCTTGCGGCCATGCTCGAGATAGGTTTGGAGCTCCTCTTTCGTATACGGCCGTTCGGGAAGCAGCCCGGCTGGATCCATCTCTTCAAGTGTGAAAGGAGCGGGGGGAGCGAATCCCTCAACCGAGCCGGATAGGTAAAGGTCGAGCCAGAAGAGCGTGTGATAGACGACGTACCAGAACTCCGGTTGCTTCGAGCGGTCGCCCCATAGCTCGTCGGGACAGGCGAGCAGGGCATTCTCGAGCATGTCGATAGCGGCCCCGAACTGCTGCCAAATCGTTGTCTTCCAAATAGCATCCACTTCAAGACTCCCGGCGAATGCTGCTGCGCTGAGTTTCACACCGAAGACAAAAAGCTGCCTAACGGACCACAACTAACCTGCCCCGCTGATCTTGAAGCGGGGAGCGACTGGTTAAGCGGCTAATTGGACACTGGACGGCGCGGCCTCTGCTTGGCCGACACGGACTTGATTACCGTATACCCACGACCTGTGGTGGGCAATGGCGATTTCGCCTGTTGGGTGGCGGCGCGAAGGAGTGCCGCTACGGTCGGTCGATTGAGCAAAGCGACGTTCTCGAGTCGAATGAAGCGCCCCTGGTTTCCACTGCCCTGCAAGAGACTCTGGGGATCGGGCAGCTTCGCTCCGTATGTGAAGTAGAGGCTGACCCCTCTCGCATAGACGCCCAACGAGACGATGACATCCGACGCCCGTTCGGTCGCGCCCCATCCGATCGCAAGCGCGTTGTAGTTGTCGTAGACTAGTTCGACGGCGGTCGGGAATCGCTTACGAAGGGCCACACGGGCTGAACGCACGAGTTTCCCGATCGCCGGGTCGAACTTGGCGACAAAGCTCGCCAGCTGCTTGGCGGGTGATTCAGGCGGTTTGGCCTTTGAACTTCGCTTCATAAAGAGTTCCTTCTGGTTACTTGCCACATCTCTGCCTCCTAACAACTGCAGCTCACCCGCGGCAGTCGAATGTTGAATGTAGATCCCACAGCAAAGAGTATCCTCACCATCTCTCTATAGCAAAGGGGTCACTTCAAGAACTGGATACACATCTGGAGATCGCATCGCGCCTGGGCTATGTTTCAAAGACCGACGAAGAACAGGTTGTTCTGAAAACCTGTGACGTTGGCCGAATGCTTGCCCGCCTGATCCAATCATTGACACATACCCGATCCTGAGCCCCTAAACCCTGTTCCCCCACTCCTACCTCCTCTATCCTTTCTTGATGGCTTCTGTAATCCTCTCCGGAGTCATGGGGAGCTGGAACAGTCGTACCCCGATAGCATCATAGATGGCGTTGGCAACTACGGCACCCATCGTCACTATTGCCGGTTCGCCGCCCCCTTGCGGATCAGCATTCTTATCGTCGATGATGACTGTCTCGATCTTCGGCAACCAGGAGAACCGGGGGATCTCGTATGAATCGAAGTTGAGGTCGAGTATCTCTCCACCCTTGAAATGGATCTGCTCCTTCAGTGCGTATCCAAGGCCCATTGTAATGCAGCCCTCCATCTGAATTGTCGCGCCCTCCGGATTAATTGCCAGACCCATATCCTGCGCACATACAACCCTCTTAACCTTCACGGTCCCCGAGGCTTTGTCGACAGCAACCTCAGCAATTGAAGCTACATACGATCCTGCATCCGTTCCGCACGCAACACCGTACCCTCTGCCGCTCGGTGCTTTTGCCGGCTTCCATCCAAATTTCTCCGCTGCAGCTTTCAGGACGCGCTGCATCTTCTTGTCTGCTAAGTTTTGCATTCGAAATTCTACAGGATCTATGCTTGCCTTCGCAGCCATAATATCGATCTGAGATTCTCTTGCAAAGGTGTTCGTGTTATTTCCCGGCGCCCGCCAGGCTCCCGTCGCAAACGGGTGAGAACCCGGAGCGCCCACCCAGCTCGAATTGTGTGCAATAGTGCTGTGGTGCGGAATGTCATAGAATTGCTGGGATCCTCTTTCGCCGGCAAAATAGACGTGATAATCCCAGAAACCAATCCTTCCCTTCCCTGTTATGCCCGATCGTATCTTGACCACGGCGGCCGGTCGAAACGAATCGTAGAAGAATTCTTCTTTTCTGCTCCAGGCTACCTGAACGGGCTTTCCACTTAATCTTGCGCAACGTGCAGCTTCTACAACTTGAAGGTTTCTCGTCTTGCCCCCGAACCCGCCGCCAACGAAGGGTGTAATCACTCTCACATTCTCCGGTGGAAAGCCGAGCTCCTTGGCTACCTCCTCCTTCGCTCCGAAAGGAGTCTGGGTTGAAGCCCAAACCGTGGCTTTATTCCCTTCGATGTTCACAACTGCAGTGTGCGGTTCGATCGGCGAATGTGCAACGTAAGCGTTGAGATAAGTCGCTTCAAGAATTGCTGTCGCCTCATGTTCTCCCGTCTGAAGATTGCCTTCCGTTGCCACGACTTTACCTTCTGGGGCGACCTTCAGCAGGTGGTCGAAGATGGTTTTCTCATCGAGGTCCGATGCAGGTTTGTCAAATTTCACTTTGATTTTGGATAGAGCGATTTCTGCCACGTCCGGGTACTTGTGCAGGACGGCGATAAAATCACCCTCTCTGACAACCTGGACGTCCTTTACTTGCTTTGCTTCGGACAGGTCGGCATCGACGAGCTTGGCACCGTGGGCAGGAGGCCTCAGTATTCTTGCATGGAGCATGCCGGGGAGCTGAATATCTCCGGCATATTTCGCCTTGCCGGTGACCTTTTCCTGCGCATCTTTACGCAACACCGGTGTGCTCATGATCTTGAATTCCGTGGGGCTTTTTACAGGTGGCTTTTCAGCAAGGTGCCGCTCGATTTTTTTCCCTTTGGCGAGCTGAGCGTAGGTAACTCGATTCTGCGGATTCGCCTTGTCAAAGACAACACCATTCTCGGTCGCAAGGTTTTTCACGGGGGTTTTAAGTTGTTCCGAAGCTAGTTCCACCAGAACCCGTCTGGCCTCGGCACCGGCAGATCGGAGGGCAGGTCCGAAGAATCGCGTCGTCATGGAGCCAAAGGTGCCCATATCCCACGGACAAAGATCGGTATCTCCCATGACCATATCGACGACATCGATCGAAACATCCAGTTCGTCGGCCAGCATTTGGGATAACGAAGTGTTGACACCCTGGCCCATTTCGATCTTACCCGTATAGCACGCGACGCGTCCGTCTTCACCGATATTCAGATAGGCGTTGAAATCGGTCGGCAGGTTTCGTGGCGGTCGTCTCCCCGGCACCTCTTGCGCAAAAGCAGACAAGTCACCGATCGTGAAGAAAAGAAATATTCCGCTGCCCGCCATTCCGAGGAACTCCCGCCGGTTCATCTGGAAATCGGAGGTCGTGTCCGAAAAGTCGAATTCGGGAAATTGGTCGTTGTTCATGTTAGAGTCCTCCTCCCATTTCTTTCGCCGCCACCTGAATAGCTTGAACGATGCGGTTGTGAGCCCCGCAGCGGCACAAGTTGTCATCCATGCCTTGCATGATATCTGATAATGAAGGTCGAGGGTTCTTGCGCAGGAATGCGTAGGCGTTCATGATCATGCCCGGTGTGCAATACCCGCACTGGAGCGCATCGTGCTGCATAAACGCTTTCTGTAGAGGATGCAGAGTGCCAGCCTTGGCCAACCCTTCAATGGTAACAACCTCCTTACCCCGGACATCTCTTACAGCTGTTTGGCACGATCGGACCGCTTCATTGTTGACAAGAACCGTGCATGCACCGCAGAAGCTTTCACCGCACCCATACTTGGTTCCTGTCAGTCCAAGATCTGTGCGCAAAACCCCCAAGAGAGCCCGATCGCTATCAACAATCAATGCGGTGTGCTTACCGTTGAGCTTGAATTGGACATTCTCTTCCATATTGAACTCCTCGTCTCTAAAGATGAAAGGGTGTCATACTCTCAATTTACTTTCTCCGGAATCGGCAATAGATGAAACGTCGCTCTACC
>Ga0299912_10002367_pt1 | contig 15408 bp, 15 predicted proteins | sample RVTome_2_FD_207667 | JGI IMG/M metagenome (GOLD analysis project Ga0299912, IMG submission 207667) | Soil microbial communities from uranium-contaminated site in the Upper Colorado River Basin, Wyoming, United States - RVT95D214 (version 2) ... | reverse complement strand
GAAATCCTTATCGATTCCACAGGAAAGCAAGGATGCCACTTTCCTGAATGTTTCCGGCTGTGACGAATTGAAGCTGAAACAACCTGTATCTGTCATTATACCTGCATAGATACAACCGGCTATATCGATATCAATGAGTGAACTGAATCCTAATGTCTCAATAAAATCATAAACAAGTTCGGCTGTGGAACTTGTGTTCTGATCTGAAATAGAAAGGTTTGCAAACTCCTGAGGATCGGGATGATGATCGATAAGGACTTTATAAGAACCGGAAAATTTTAATTTATCATTAAATTCATGAATTCGGCTCAGATCATTAAAATCCAATGCAAATACAATTTCTGCCTGAGTAAGTAGTTTATCTGCAACCTTCGGTTTTCTGGTGTAAATCAGTATTTTATTGGCATTTTTCATCCATTTTAAAAATCCCGGATAGGCATTCGGTATCAGAATTTCGACCTGATGTCCCATTTTCTGGAACAGAATATAGAGTGCAAGTGAGGCACCAATCGCATCACCGTCAGGATTTCGATGACTGAGAATAAGGATAGATTTTTTATCGTTTGTTAATAATTCTCTGATCGTTGAAAAATCGTATTTCGTATGATCCATCAGCAAAAAGTAACATCCATTTGTCTCAAAGATAATAAATGGTATCAAACACATGAAATCCTTTTATCACCAATAATAATTCCCTGGTAAAAAGAATTATTTTCCTCATTGCTTGTGTTGCGTTTTTGTTTTAATTTTGATACTTTTTTAATAATACTTGTAACTACTGGAGAGTTGTTTATCTACAAACATAACAATCCTGTTAATTAAATGTACAATACGATATATAATACAGATTAAAGAAAATGACTGGAACGAAAACTTTAACGATTCTTAAACCGAGTGCAGTAAAGAACGAATTTATCGGGCCTATTCTGGCAAAAATAAGTGCTGCAGGATTTCATATTGCGGCCATGAAATTAACTCAACTTACTCTTATCGAGGCTGAAAAATTTTATTCAGTTCACAGGGGTAAACCATTTTTTACACCGTTGATCGAGAAAATGACTTCGGGTCCGATTGTTGTTGCAATACTTGAGAAACAAGATGCGGTTGCCGAATTCCGGAAGCTTATCGGAGTTACAAACCCTGCAGAAGCAAAAGAGGGAACAATACGAAAATTATACGGTGAATCGGTTAAGCGTAACGCAGTTCATGGTTCGGACAGTGACAGCAATGCAGAATTTGAATGTGATTTTTTCTTTGCAAAAAGCGAACGCTTTTCGCTGTTCGATTAGCAAAAGCGAAACTTTATCGCTTAATTTATCTTCTACTAATCAGAATGGCTTATTTCAGAACGATTTTGGTGACAATTACTTCGCCAGCATTCTCATTAATTCTCGTAATCAGGGTCTCTCGCATCATAAGGACCTCATTGCGAAGAACTGATGAATTTAAATAGGCATAAAGCACGCCATTTTTTATATATACTTTCTTTGTTAACGATGCGGCATTCTTACCCAGCAATTCTTCCCATTGTTTCTCAATTCGCGATTCTTTTAATTTGCGTCGAATATGCAATGATTCAACATACTCGCGAAGCACCTCTCCTATCGATTGTGTGTTTTTTCTTTGCATGTCTGCCCTTAATCATACAAATTCTACGACGCATCATCAATTGCTTGTGCTTTTCCATCGGAAATCAAAAACAATTTATGATCAATTTTTAGTTCATCAAGGATATTCTTCATACGGTCGAGATTTGTATGTGTAATAAAAATTTGACCGAATGAATTTTCATTTACCAGCTTCAAAATTTGTCTGACCCTGTTTATGTCAAGCTTATCAAAAACATCATCTAGAAGCAACAGAGGAGGAAATCTTTTAAGTTTCTGAAGGAATTCGAACTGTGCAAATTTCATCGAAACAAGATATGTTTTCTGTTGTCCCTGTGATCCTATAAGCTTTATAGGTTCACCCATAAGATTCATTAAAAGATCGTCTTTATGGACTCCGACCGTGGAATATTTAAGTAATACATCTCTTTGCCTTGCTTTTCTAAGTCGTCCCGAAAAACTGGAATCAGAAAGCTGTGACTGGTATACCATCTCTACAGGTTCCCTGCCGCCTGAAATGAACTGATAGTAATAATTGAATACAGGAATAAACTCCTTGATGAACTCTGTGCGTTTCTCGTGAATTGCCGTTCCATATGCGACAAGCTGCCCATCGAAAACATCCAGCAGTTCATACTCCGGAGAATTTGTACCAATACCTTTCAACAATTTGTTACGCTGAGCAAGGATCCTTCCGTAATGTATTGTATTTTCCAAGTATGTTCTATCGTACTGTGAGATAACTCCATTAATATATTTTCTTCTGTCTTCGCTCCCTTCGGTAATAAGCTGACTATCGCATGGAGAAACCATGACCACCGGAAACAGACCAATATGATCGCTCAATCGACTATACTCTTTTTTATTTCTCCGGAACTGCTTCTTTTTATCATGTTTTAAGCCACAATAAAGCTCTTCCGGTTTTTTCCCCCTGAAAAAGTTCCCCTGAAGTACCATGAAATCTGCTTTGTCATGAATGGAATACAAATCAGTACTAGTAAAATAACTCTTGCACATGCACAGGTAATAGATGGCATCAAGCAGATTCGTTTTACCCGCTCCATTATCGCCTACAAAACAATTCAACTTGGAATGAAATTCCAGGTTTATTTCAGCAAAGTTTTTAAAATTAACCAGTGAAATATTCTCAATATACATCGTAAAAACAAAATCAGTACCTCTGTTGTAAAGGTATATATTCTGTTCAGAAAGGACTCCCAAACAGTGAAATTAATACCTAACTACTTCTAAATTAATCAATATGAGTGTCTATTATTTTTTTGTCTTTCATGGAAAAAAATTTACTTTTGCATCCTGTTGAATTACCGTATAAATGAATAACAATGAGCAAAAAGAATCTGGAAGAACACAGCACCGGTTTTGAAACTGTTGAACATGCCCTTTCAAAAACAGAGCAATATATTGAAGAGAACAAGAAAAGTCTGACCATTATTGTAGTTGCGATAGTTGTGGTGGTTGGAGGATACTTGCTTTATCGCAAAGTTTTACTGGCACCAAAAGAGACCGAAGCACAATCGCAGATATTCAGGGCAGAACAATATTTTGAGCAGGATTCATTCCGGCTTGCTCTCGAAGGTGACGGAGATGCTCTCGGATTCATTGATGTGATTGATGAATACGGAATTACAAAAACTGCCAATCTTGCTCATTACTATGCAGGAATTTCGTACCTGCGGCTTGGAGAATATGAAGATGCAGTAGAACATCTGAAACAATTTGATTCGAACGACAAGCTGGTTTCAGTTATTGCACTTGGAGTTCTGGGCGATGCATATGTGGAAATGGGCGATTATGATAAAGCCATCACATTTTTTGAAAAAGCTGCTTATAAAAACAAGAACGAGTTTACTTCGGCTATATATTTAAAGAAAGCTGGTCTTGCCTATGAAGCCATCGAAGATTATTCTAAAGCAATTACGGTGTATGAAAGAATTCAGAAAAAATATCCAAGATCCGACGAAGCAAGGGATATTGAAAAGTTCATTCAGGCAGCAAAAATGAAAATATAGTAGACAACAGAATACTGATTGAAAAAAGTATCAATAGTTTTTAGGATATTGCTGATACATTTTCCATAAAATAGTATAAACCTCAGGGGCAGCCCTTAACGTTCATTTCGCGAAAAATAGTAAAGATTTAACTTGCTCTATCCCGTCCTGCGGAGCAAACAACGAAGTTGGATTAAAATCCTAATCATGTCAACAGCAAATAAAAATCTTTCCGAATACAAACCTGAAAGAATTCCAGGTGCAAAGGATATGCGATTTGCCATTGTTGTTTCTGAATGGAATGAAGACATAACACATGCAATGCTTGAGGGTGCACGCAACACATTACTAAAAAACGGGGTCATTCCAGAGCAGATCATAATAGAATACGTACCCGGAAGTTTTGAATTGACAGCAGGAGCACGTATGGTGGCTGAAACCGGATCGTTCGACGCAGTAATATGCCTGGGTTGTGTGATCAGGGGTGAAACACCACATTTCGATTATATCTGTACAGGAGTTACCAATGGAATAACACAACTTAATTTGCACTATTCCATTCCTTTTATATTTGGAGTACTTACTACCGAGAACTTACAGCAGGCAAAAGACAGGGCTGGTGGTAAATATGGAAATAAAGGCAATGAAGCTGCCATAACAGCCATTAAAATGGCCGCACTTAAAAGGCGATCTTCAGGCAGAAACTGAACCAATGACCAAATAATTAATAATTTTGCGGCCGGTATATTTCATTATAAATTTTGCATTCCGACTGATTTCATCGCCTTATGATGATTGAACTTTATTCACATTCTAATACCATTTCTTCAACATGTCAAAGGTTGTAGTTGGTATATCAGGTGGTGTCGATTCCAGTGTTGCTGCATACCTGTTAAAACAGCAAGGTCATAAGGTTATCGGTTTATTTATGATCAACTGGCACGATACAACCGGCACACTTTCCGGCGACTGTCCCTGGAACGATGATCTGATTTTTGCAGAACTCGTGGCCCGCAAACTCGACATTCCACTATTTACTACCGATTTCAGTAACCAGTATCGCAAACGAGTGGTCAATTATATGTTTGCAGAATACAAGAAAGGCCATACACCAAATCCTGATATATTATGCAATCGTGAAATAAAATTTGATCTCTTTTTAGACAAGGCAAAGGAGCTGGGGGCCGATTATATTGCAACTGGTCATTATTGCAGAAAGGATAGTATGACAATAAACGGGAAAGAAATCTACCGATTGCTAGCCGGCACCGATCCTCTTAAAGAGCAGAGCTATTTTCTGTGTCAGCTTAACCAGCAACAGCTGGCCCCGGTTTTATTTCCCATCGGTCATATGCATAAATCGGAGATTCGACATATTGCTGCAGAGCTTGACCTTCCTACAGCAAAGCGTAAAGATTCGCAGGGAATATGTTTTGTAGGTAAAATTGACTTGCCTGAGTTTTTAAAGCAAAAACTGGTTCCAAAGGAAGGAGATATAATTGAGATTGATAAAAACTCCGGCTATCTTTATCCGGGATATCCTCAAATTCATAACAATTACAATGTTTCCGATTTACGAAAATTTTGCACTCCGTTTGACTTTACACCCGATTTGGGAAGAATCATTGGTAAACACTATGGAGCACATTACTATACGATCGGTCAAAGGAAAGGACTTAATATCGGTGGAAAAAGGGAGCCACTCTTTGTGTTGAGAATCGATACCAAAAAGAATCGGGTATATGTAGGTCAGGGACATGATCATCCGGGACTCAATCGGCATGGATTGTTCATTCCTGAGTATGATATTCATTGGATACGGGAGGATGTGAAAATGGAACAGGGTGAGAAAAGAGAATATAAAGTAAGGATACGATACAGGCAACCACTTCAGAAAGCAGTGATATACAGGCAAAAAGACGGATTGTATATCCTATTTACAAAAGCACAGCGAGGAGTCACATCGGGACAATTCGCAGCCTGGTATAATGATACGGAATTAATGGGTTCAGGAGTAATTGAATAAACTCAGGAAAGGCTATGAGTTCCTTTCTATTTCTCTATGTGTAGTCCGCACTCATTTTGATCGGGTGCTTCCCACCACCATCGCCCGGCACGAAAATCTTCACCAGCTTTAACGGCACGTGTACAGGGTTGACATCCGATACTCGGGAATCCTTTATCGTGTAATGGGTTATAAGGGACATCGTACCTATGTATATAAGTCCATACATCGTTTTCGGTCCAGGTCAACAGAGGATTAACTTTGATGATTTTATACGTTTCACTCCATTCAATAAGATTCGTGTAGAAACGATTGACCGATTGATCCTTACGTAACCCGGTAACCCAAATATCGTTGCCTGGCAATGCCTTCTTCAGGGGTTCAATTTTCCGAACATGACAACAAAGCTTTCTGTTTTCGATACTATCGTAAAACAGGTTGATCCCCTTAGAGTTGATCATCTCTTCAACCTGTCCGCTATCGGGGAAAAATAGTTTTATTGCCATGCTATATTTCTTATTGGTCCTGTCGATCAAGTCATACGTCTCGGGGAAAAGCCGGCCGGTATCGAGAGTAAAAACTGAAAAATCCGTACAGCATTTCGACATGATATCCAATAATACCTGATCTTCGGCACCCAGGCTCGAACCAAGAGTTACTTTTCCTGGATAGTTGCTTAAGAAATATGTAATAACTTCTTCTGTAGATTTTCCCTGCAACTTTCTATTCAATTCTTCAGCAATTTTCTGCATAATACTTTTATTTGTCCTTTTATCAGATATATCATAAAGCTATATCTTCAAGCCATCAGGAAATTAAAGCAAACTCAGATACTACTAAAATTAAAAAAATCGTTTACTTGCCTGCAAATCTGCCGGATAATGCCTTTCCTCACTAAGAAACCACGATCTTTCTCTTTTGTTTATTCTGATGAATTTAAAAATTCCTTTTCGTATATATTGGGAATTCCTTTATACTGTTTGTATTAAAAAGAATCAATCAGTCGTTTGAATTCCTGGCTTGCCATAAGTTGTTCCATCCTGTCTGTACGTCCGAATTCTATCCAGTCCGAGTCATCGTGCCGATATCCAATAATGGGATGCGTTTCCATAAGTCTGAGGTAAAGGTCTGTTATAGGAAAAGGCCCTGATTCGTTAATACAATCAAATATCCCGGGATCAATTACATGAATGGCGCTAAAACCCAATGCATAAGTGAAATCAACGGCAAGCCTACCTTTTATTGCACCGCTATCATTATCGCGCCATCCGGTCAGTTGCATGTGCTTATCAAATAACAAAGAACGTGAGGTATTTCTTTTCTTAACAGCCAATGTTGCCAAGGGTTTTTTTTGATGATGAAAGCGGAGCATCGCATTGAGGTCGAGATTGGTCATGATATCAACTCCAAGAAGAATGAAGGGATCACTATCTTTCAGATATTGTGAAGCCTTTACTATCGCACCTCCTGTATTCATCAGTAAATCCCGTTCATCAGAAATGCGATAGGACATGCCAAAACCATTGTTCTCATTTAAATAGGTAATAATCTGATCGGGGAAGTGATGTACATTTATTACCAGCTCCTTTACTTCATACTTTTTTAAATAGAGAATAGTATATTCAAGCAATGTCCGGTTGCCAACCTTTAAAAGCGCTTTTGGTTTTGTATTGGTATAAGGTTTTAGCCTGATTCCAAGTCCGGCTGCTAATATCATTGCCTTCATCGATTCGAAATACTTTTTTTAAAATTATTACATGGTTTCATCTACAGAAATCTACACGATACTATATACAAATGAAAAGTATCTGATTCAAACGTGCCTTTTCATCAATATCCTAATGAATTTATGTTCGTATTTTTATTATCTGATTCTTTCTGCTCACGGTGAATTACATTCACATGTATATCATAATTATTTCTTAATTCATCTGATAAATATTCTGCGCAATAAACCGAACGATGTTGCCCGCCGGTACATCCGAAACTCACCATCAGGTGTTCATAGCCCCTGGTTATATAATCATCAACCGAAGAGAAAACGATATTTTTCACATTTCTCAGGAATTGTTCTACTTCCGGTTTATTTTCCAGAAAATCTATTACAGCTTTATCTTTTCCTGTCAGTCCTTTGAATTGATCCAGTATACCCGGATTTGGCAGTAACCGGCAATCGAAAACATAACCACCTCCATTACCAGTATAATCTTCAGGCAATCCTTTACGATAGGAAAAGCTAAAAACCGATACAGCAAGTTTATCGTTTGGCAGGTAAGTAGCCTGGAAAGCAGGTTGGTCAATCATTTGTTTTAATGTTGCGGTCAAATGGGGCAATTTAATACCTAATTCAAGGTTGAAAAGTAACCATTTTAAATTGGCCATTGCCGGGGGTATGCTTTGCAGAAAATAAGGTTTTCTCTCAAAATACCCCCTGTATCCGTATGCACCAAAAGCCTGTAGCAATCGTATCAGAATAAATCCGGGGTAGTATCTGAGAAATGTTTTTCGATTAAAAAAAGAATATGTACGAAATTCATCGAGATAGAATTCCAGCATTTCCGAGCGCAATTCCGGCGATAAAGCAGTCTTTGCTTCGAAGAGCAACGATGCCAAATCGTACTGCAGTGCCCCTTTTCGTCCACCCTGGTAATCAATAAAATACACCTGATTATTCCGTATCATGATATTTCTCGACTGGAAGTCGCGGAAAAGAAAAAAATCGGAGGGTGCCTCCATTAAAAAATCGACCAAGGTATGAAAATCATCTTCGAGCTTTTGCTCATGAAAGGGTGTATAAGCAAGCTTTAAAAAATGATATTTAAAATAGTTCAGATCCCACAACATCGATTGCTTGTCAAATGCCGACCGTGGATAACAAATTGAAAAATCGAAATCCTTTGCTGCTTTATATTGAATAGCCGGCATGGTTCTGATAACCTCTTTATACCAATCAGAATAGTCTTCTTTTCCCTTGTGACGGGCTTCGGAAACCAGTTTAAACAGATCTACATCGCCAAGATCTTCGAGCAGGTAAATATGATGATCGAGATCCTGAAAGTAGATTTCCGGCACATTTGCACCTGCATCACGCAATTGTTGTGTAATATATATAAATGCTTCATTTTCTGCCCTGTCGGGATTGTATGCAGCGATAATAGTATTTCCTTCAATACCTGTACGAAAATACCTGCGATTTGAGCCTGATGGAGGCAAAGGTTGAATAAAATCCGGCTGTTTTCCCGAAAATTTCTTGTATGTTTCTTCAATAGAAGTATAATAGGTATTCATAGAATTTTAATTAATCGCAACCTCTGCACAACGTAAAATCACTTCCAATGCTTCATCAACATGATGTTTTTCTGTATAGGTCTGTGCACAAACAAAACGGAGTGTATAGCACCCGTTAAATATCGTATGCGAAATAAAAATCTGGCCTGTATTGTTAATATGTTCAAGTAATTTCGAATTGATACGATCCTGATCAATTTTTAACAGATTTCCTGAACCTTTTACTCGAAAACATACTACCGAAAGGATTCTTGGAACCACAATCTCAAATTCAGGATGTTTACGGATCTGCTCTTCAAAGTAGGTAGCTAATCCAATATGCTCGCGCATCCTTTTCTTTATCCCTTCGACACCGTAGTTTCGAATAACAAACCACAATTTGAGCGCCCGGAATCGTCTGCCCAGTTGTATACCCCAGTTACTATAATCATTTACTTCTGAATCGTTCTGTGTTTGCAAGTAACCTGGTACCAGACGAAAGGTTTTTTGTATATGTTTCGTATCCTTAACATAGAATACTGAGCAGTCGAAATTCGTAAACATCCATTTGTGAGGATTCAACACAAAACTATCTGCTCTCTGCAACCCCGTAACAGAATCTCTGAATTCAGGAAGCAGTAAAGCCGAACCGGCAAACGCAGCATCGATATGGAACCATGTCTTATACCTATGAGCGATTTTCCCCACCTCGTCAATCGGATCGATCGCACATACCCCGGTCGTACCCAGCGCTGCAATAATACAGATGGGTCTATACCCCTTGTTTTCATCTGATAAGATGCATGATTCCAGTTTTTCAGGTATCAAACGACCCACGGAATCGGTATCGATCTTTACAAGATTATCACTACCCAGGCCTGCAATTCTAACTGCTTTCTCTATTGAAGAGTGCGCTTCCTTCGAACAATATACCCTTAAAACTTTATGCCGTAATCCTTTCTTATTTGATTGAAATTTTGTGGCCCTTTCACGAGCAGCCAGAATCGCACACAGTGTTGACACTGAAGCTGTATCCTGTATTACACCTGTAAATTCAGCCGATAATCCAATCATTTGTCGCAACCAGTCGGTAACCAACTCTTCAAGTTCAGTTGCAGCAGGAGAAGTGATCCATTTCATTCCCTGCACACCCAAAGTAGCTGTAAGCATCTCGGCCAATATGGAAGGAGGACTGCTATTTGCCGGAAAGTAAGCAAAGTATTTGGGACTTTGCCAATGCGTAATTCCTGGTATGATGATGTTTTTAAAGTCGTTAAAAATTTTGTCTATTGATTCCCTTTCGGAAGGTGGCTCAGATGGAAATTGGCCCCTGATATCGCCATATCCGGTCTTCGAACGTACAGGATACTTTTCAACATCTGATAAATAATCAGCCATCCAGTTGACAAATTCAACAGCATTACGTCTAAACTCTTCTTTATTAAACATTTACTCCGATAGTATTAGTTTGGTTCAATTTCATGTAAAGGTAAAAGGAACAACCGAGTATGAAAATAAGATTTTGACTTTATGAAATGATTTAATAATTTTAATAGGGTACTTATAAAGATTTTATGAAGCTAGCAATTTTTGATTCAAAGGAACTCAATTTTGTTGAATTGAATTATACCGGGAGCAATGATGCTTATATACGGTGCGACAAAGAGTCTAAATACATCGACAGCAATGTTTTCAATTTGTTTACTCCTTGCTTCGAAGCAGCAAACAAACTTTATGAATACTATGGTCCAACGAAATATAATGCCCGGAAAATAATACCCCTCAGGAATGAATTATTGAATTATCTGGAGGAAATGCAATCTCTTAAAGAATTAAAAGATTTTCAGGATCTTATCAGTAAGAATTTTCTTGGTAAGGAATTTCTTGAATTGATGGAGAAAGATCATCCCGGATGGCAGAAAGACTGGAAATTATACCTGGAAAAACTAATTTGTATTAACAAGGAGATGATTGAACTTGTTGAAAAATGCGCTGATGAAGAAAAAATCCTATGGGTGGTCGGTTATTGAAAGTCATAGTTCCATTTGCCCTGTATTGTTAGCGTTTGTAATGAATCTTTTAATTGTTTCAGAAACACAGTCCTGTCTAAGTCTTTTGCTCCCATGCTTTTCAGATGGGGAGTGGACTGCTGAACATCAATAAAATGAAAATCCCAGTCTTTCATTACTTTAACGAGGTAATACAGTGCTATTTTTGAAGCATCACGTTTAATATAAAACATCGACTCTCCAAAAAAAACTTTTCCAAGTGATACACCATACAGGCCGCCTGCCAATACATCATCTATATATGTCTCAAAACTATGTGCATATCCTTCATGATGTAATCTGATATAGGCTTCCATCATATCATGGGTAATCCAGGTACCATGTTGTCCTTTTCGTTCAACCAAGGAACACTGAACGATCACATCTTCAAATTTTTCGTCAATTTTTACAGAGAATTTGCCACTTCGGAGAGTTTGTTCCAATGACCTGGATATCTTGAAATCGTTTGGAAACAATACCATTCTTGGGTTTGGCGACCACCACAAAATGGGCTCTCCCTTATTAAACCAGGGAAATAATCCCTGCCGATAAGCTGCCAGAAGAAATTCACTTGACAAATTCCCGCCTGCCGCAACAAGACCATCGTCGTCAGCAATATTAGGATCGGGAAATTGTATTTGGTATGCCATAATTGAAATTACTGCTAAATATTCAAAAATATTTCAGATATGTTTTATCCTCACGTTTTACTCGTTCATGGAAATATTTATCTTTCTGGAAGAAAAGTAACAACTTAAACTAATAATAAAACGTCTAACATAGAAAAATAACAATAACGAATATTGAATAATCTGCATGAAACAATTCTCAAAGCATATTCCGGCTCCGGAATATTATGATGAAAATGAGACTACTAATTTTTTAAATTCCAACATTCTAAATACTATTGATGCCTTTGTATTTATTTTCGATTTTGAACAGGTAAAACCTGTGTGGATCAATGATTTCTTTCAAAAGAAAATGGGATACACCCTAGACGATCTTAAAGTTACTTCATCAGAAGATTTTCTGGCCCTGTTCCACCCCAAATCGTTACAGCAATTTATACATCGCATCCATCATTTCGAAGAAGAGGGTACCGAAGCTTTTAAAAGCGTTTATCAGATGAAAACAAAAAGTGGCGAATGGATTTACTTACTGATATGCAGTAAGGTTCACAAGAGAAATCCTAATGGATCTATAAAGTATCTGTTAGGTTATGGGATGGAAATAGGTACATCGGAACTTAACCGGCATATAAGAAAAATCAGAGAACTGAATACAAAATGCGGGAATATTGCCTTGCTGAACAAGCTCAGTAACCGAGAAATGGATGTGATACATTTTATAGCCAAAGGATTGACAGACAAGGAGATTGCTGACAAATTAACAATCAGCATCCATACAACAAAAACACACCGAAAAAGGATTATAAGTAAACTGGGATTAAAAAATACTGCCGCTCTGGTTAAATTTGCCGTAGAAAATGGGATTGGCTGATAAGGATTTCTGTGGCGTATTTTTTATTATCAGACATGAATTAAAGCATTGGGGCTATTTGTGTTATAGATTATTATATAAGCTATTGGCACTCAATAATTTTTGATTTTTCTTTTACAACCTCTCTTTAAAATACACCTTTAGGTGTATTGCAGTAACACTGCAGACTCCATACATTTGTATTTAGACTTTGTTATTCAAAGCCTATACCTTAAAACTGGACCTGGAATATTCCGTGAGTTCGATTTACCTGAAAAGCAAATCGTTAGGTCACAGACAGTTAATGAAATAAATTTTGGATTTGGTAAGGCAAAATTGCTTTTACTTAAAAATCCGGAAGAAATTTGCTTCCGGATTTTGTTTTTTCAAAAATAAGATCCACAAAAGTCAAATAGACCTGGTAAACTCTATCTGAATCGTCCAAAGAAAAAGGTTGATATGTGCTAATTCATGAAATAGAACCGGTAATAAATTGCGGAAGTAGCTGATATTTAATAACTTTATTCAACAACAGGTGGCAATGTGCTCTCGTTACTTGTAACTTTTCGATATGAACTCAAAAAAAATTCTAAAATGAAAGCATTGAAAGATAAGGTTTTATGTGACCGTCTTTTTCATTACGGTCTTGCCGCAGGAACACTTCTCACACTTAGCCCGCTTGCAAGTGGTCAGCTTGTCTGGTCCGATGTTCAAAATATCTTTATTGAAAATCCCACCGATCCTTATGAACTCGATATGAATGGTGACGGTACCGATGATTTCATTCTGGGTATCGCATTATCGAGCACATATTGGAATCAATATTCCAATTTTAATAGCGCATTCATTCGTAATGCACGAACTGATATGTATGCTAATTGCTGGATGGTTGATGTAACCAACCTGAATGATGTCCAGGCATTGGAGTCTTCGCAAACCGTTAGTCTTTATAAAACTTTTATGAGTTCAGGAAATACATGGAACCTGGGATCCTATGACAGGATTATGCGGTTTACTGGAGGCAATTTTCCGGGTGAAGGATTCCGATTTATCGGTGTGAGAGTTAATATTGGTGCTCCTGCCATGCCACATTTTGGATGGATCCGTGTGAGTGTTCCTTTACTGGCAAATAATATTATGATCCTCGACTGGTGTTATGAAGCAAGTGTCGAGGAACCGATTATAACGGGTGGTTTTCCGATGATATTCCCTGAATTAATTTCTTCGGCATGCAACAACTCCATGGTATTCAATTTGGATCTCATCTTTGATAGTGCCATCGAAAACCTGGGTAGTGAACATTTTAACATTTCAAACGGAGAAGTCACGAACATTCAGACAATCCTGCCCGGTTTGGAATATAGAATTGAGATCACCGCCTACGAAGAAGGAATGGTGTATGTTGAACTTGGGGGCCAAACCATAACAAGTGTTTCAGGCGATCCGGTTGCTGGTGCCTATATTAGTACGCTTGTCGACCTCACACCTCCTGTAATAACCATCGATGCCGGTCCTCCAATGACCAGCGAACCTGTTAGCTATGTTGTAATCAGTACTGATGAACCCGTTGATATACCGGAAGAAACTGATATTCAGGTCGAAAATGGGATGATTTATGGCATAAGTCCACTCTCTCCTACGGAATATGAAATAACTGTTGTTGCGCTTGCCCCGGGAACCGTTACCATTACATTGCTTGAAGGAGCTCTGATCAATAATTGCGGATTATCAAACGCAGAAACATCATGCTCATATGTTTATTCCCCTGAGGGTCTTGATATCCATATACAATCAACCGATGGTATCCTGATATATCCCAACCCAACTAATAATCAATTGTATATTGAACTCGATGAAGAAGCAGATATTAACATCTTCGATATGACAGGCCTGAAAATACATTCCCGGCAGCATATAATAACTGAAACTATCGATATCAGTCATTTTCCAAAGGGACTATACATGGTATGCATCACGGGTAATGACAAGAGAAGCTTATTAAAAAAGGTGATTATTGAGTAGATCCTTGATTTTCTAATCATACCGATTCTAATCATAAACTAATTCAATACTCTATCAATTCCAAGGTATTCTATTAAATAAAAACCGGAAGGATATTCTTCTAGCTTATTTTATTCTGTGAGAGAATTTTATATGCTTCCGTTTCAGACATCATACTGATACCCATGCAAGACAATGCTTATCAGGATTCTATCTGCAAATCCGAAAGAAAGGAATAATTTGTAAAGGAAAAGTCATGAGTGCCAGAGTTAGGATGAATCCTAATTCGAACAACTATGTATGCATTCCGAAGTATAAAACAACAGAGTGAAGTTCTCGCTCTCACTCTGCAATTGTATTTAGGACATGATTTGAATGCCGAAATCCTTAAAATCTTCGATTTTTTCAGGATTTCGAGCACCCTCGAAAAATCACAGAAATCACACCTGTCTGCCGTCAGGAAGGGATTTCTTATTTTTCGGGGCCTGCACATACACCTATATGTCTTTTGAAACTCAGAATAAACATCTCTTAATAGTAAAAAAAACTGCATATTCTGCTGCAGTCTTATCTTAAAATACGTGCCCAGGACAGGATTTGAACCTGCACACCCTTAACGGGCGCCAGCCCCTCAAGCTGGTGTGTCTACCAATTTCACCACCTGGGCAGATTAAGTTCGTAAGTTTTGAATTAAGAATTTAGAATAAAATATTTCGAGTATAAATTTATAAATAATTATAAATCTCTCTTTATCTTAACTTCGAACTATTTAACTCGGAACTCAGAACTTCAAATGTGCCCAGAACAGGACTCGAACCTGCACATCCTTGCGAATACTAGTCCCTGAAACTAGCGCGTCTACCAATTCCGCCATCTGGGCAATTCTTTTGTTGGAACTATCAGCTTATAAAAGAACCTGTTGTTCTTATCAATACTTTTTCTATTCTAACTGATGGCGGGAGCTTCGGTTCCGCCATCTGGGTAATAATCAG
>Ga0299912_10002366_pt1 | contig 15413 bp, 10 predicted proteins | sample RVTome_2_FD_207667 | JGI IMG/M metagenome (GOLD analysis project Ga0299912, IMG submission 207667) | Soil microbial communities from uranium-contaminated site in the Upper Colorado River Basin, Wyoming, United States - RVT95D214 (version 2) ... | reverse complement strand
TATATGGACAAACCACAGGGACAGATAAAGGTCGGATGTGTCGAGGAAAACGGTTTCTGGAAATTCAGCGTCACTGATAACGGGCCCGGCATCGAAGAAAAGTACTTCGAAAAAATCTTCAAAATGTTCCAGGCATTGTCTGTCAGCGAAGATTTTGAAGGCACAGGCGTAGGACTGACAATCGCAAAGAAAATCGTGGAATTATACGGTGGAAATATATGGGTGGAATCGGAAGTTGGCAAAGGAAGTACATTCTTTTTTACGCTGCCGAAGCAAGAAACGGGGGTAACTAATGCAGAACTCGAAGCCAATATTGCTAATTGAAGACGACGACGTCGATGTGATGACAGTAAAACGCGCCATACGAGACTTGAAGGTCACAAACCAACTGGTTTCAATGGGTGACGGCGAAGAAGCAATCGAATATCTGAGAGCTGAGAGTACTACAAAGCCTTGTATTATTCTGCTCGATTTGAACATGCCGAAGATGGACGGTGCTGAATTTCTGAAAATCGTAAAAGCAGAGAAGGCTTTAAAAAAAATACCTGTCGTAATACTCACCACGTCCAACTCGGACCGGGATGTGATCGAAAGCTTTGAGCGCGGTGCCGCCGGGTATATGGTCAAATCTGTTGATTATGAAAAGTTTGTGGACACAATCAGGGAGATTGATCAGTACTGGACTCTAAGCAAGCTGCCCTCGAATGGAGAATAAGATTATGGAAAATACGAGATACAAAATCCTGCTCATCGAAGACGATGAACTCGACCAGATGGCCTTTAAGCGTTTTGTGGAAAACAACGCCATTCCATACGATTGCACATTATCTGGTTCTGTTTCGCAAGCAAAGCAAGTATTGAACTCGAACCAGTTTGATATCATCATTACCGATCACTCACTTGGAGACGGTACGGCATTTGATATCCTGGAGTTGGCAAAGAACACGCCCGTCATCGTTGTCACCGGAGCCGGCGATGAGGAGACAGCAATCAAAACATGGAAGGCCGGCGCCTATGATTATCTGGTTAAAGACATCAACCAGAATTATCTTAAAGCCATCCCGATAACCGTCGAGAATACCATCAGACATAACATGGTCGAAAAGAAACTCCAATTGCTCTCGGGTGCCGTGATGAGCACAGACGACAGTATCTACATTACCGATATGCAGGGCAAGATTGCCTACGTCAACAAGGCGTTCTGTAAAACTTACGGCTACAAAGAGGAAGAAATTGTCGGACAAAACGGCAACCTCCTCTGGATAGGAAAACATCAAAGCCAGAATACAAGAAGCGTTTTCCAGACCAAAACGATGGGAAGTGGCTGGGAAGTCGGTTTTTATCATCGACGAAAAGATGACAGCGTCTTTCCGGTTTCTCTTTCGAGAGCGAATATTAAGGATACAAATGGACATGATGTCGCAATTGTCGGAGTGGCTCGCGACATTACCGAACGGATTCTTATCGAGGACGAGCTGAGAACTGAAAGTGTGAAATTAAAGAAGAAAAATCAGGTACAAAACGAAGTGGCGATTATGGTCACCGAAACTTTGCATAAACTACTGGAAGACGGCAACATCGAGACCGCCAAAAGAGTGGTAAGTGACTACCTCGATATTACAAAAATCGAAACCGACAAGATAGAACTGGGCAAACGGGAATTTAATTTTTGTTCGCTGGTCTCACAGGCTGTAGAGGCCTTCCTGCCGCTCGCGGCTGAAAAAAACATCGAACTGAAAAATTTTACGCCCCCTTCTGAACTTGTTGTCAACGCCGATTATGACAGGATGGCACAGGTGCTGATAAATCTTCTCAGCAGAGCGATAAAGTTCTCTCCCGTGAACGGTCATGTCAGCGTGCGAGTCAAAGATGTCGATAATGAGCTTACAGTAGAAATACAGGACGAAAGTCAACCTATCGAACGTAACGAGATACACAGAATTATCAATCGCCCTGACTTGATTAAAGAACAGTTCCATGCCGGCCGAGAAGACCTCATTCTTGGTCTGCGGATAGCCAAAGAATTCATCGAAATGCACGGCGGAAATATATGGACTGAAAGCTCGGATAACAAACAAAACATTTTCTGCTTTACCATGCCAAAATCAGGCGTCCGACAGGAAGGCAATATGCAAATGTCCTCCGCAGATGCAGATTAAGACCTCCCGACATGTGTGCATAAGAGCATCAAAGGAGACCTAAGTAAAGCAAGCGGAGTCCAGCATGAGGAGCGGCAACTCACTGCACATATGAATAAAATTATAGATACAGTGAAACGGGGGAGCAAAATCGGCCTTTCGGGCCTCCGAGCACAAAGGTAGCCATATATGAAAATAAGACAAAAACTGATGTTAGGATTTGCAGGAATTGCGTCGCTGGTGGGCGTTGTAGGGATTATGTGCGTTAACAAAAGCCAGAGAGCATTACAAAAGTCCATCGGAGAAAGTTCCGTTGCTCTGGCTGTTGAAACTGTTGATAAGATTGACAGAAATATTTATTACACAATCAAAGAGTTTAAAGCCTATTGCAGCGATTTAATATTACAGGAGACTATTGCAAAATCAAATCGGGAATTCGAAAAGCTGGAGAACCTTCAGAACTATATTAATGAAAAAAACAGCGAATGGATTTCCGCAGAGAAAGGGACAGCAACACCGTTAATGCAGGAATTATTAAATAACAAGCTGTCGGAGGAACTTAGAGAAAAAATAAGATTCCACGAAGAAAAGCACGGATATAAAGTGTTCGGCGAAGTCTTCGTGACAAACAAATACGGAGCAAATGCTGCTTTAACAGAAAAAACCTCCGATTACAGGCAGGATGACGAACTATGGTGGGAAAAAGCAAGGGAAAATGGTTTATACGTAAGTGACGCCGAATACGATGGAAGCTCAGGTATTCATTCTATCGTTATCGCAATAAGAAGCGATGACGAAAAGGGGAATTTTAACGGAGTATTAAAGGTTGTTTTGAATATCGATGAAGCAATTGACATAATCAGGAATGCAAAAGAAATTGTTAGACACAACGCAGAGTTTAAGTTGCTTGACAGAAACGGCAAGACGATTTTTGACGAATCAGGAGAGTTTAAATTTCTCGAAGATATATCTAACCGTGATTTTTTTAAGGAAATAGCAGGTGACAGCGGATATTTACGAAAGAAAGCAGAGGACGAGCAAGAGGGAAAAACCGAATTATTAGCCTTCGCACACTCACAAGGTTATAATGACTATGAAGGTCTCGGCTGGATTTTAACAATTGAGTACCGAACAGCAGAGCTATTTGCCCCTGTTTTTCAATTAAGGAACATCATACTAAGCATTTCATTGATGCTGTCAATACTGGCTGTTATACCCGGTCTTCTTATCTCCAACTATATTTCCAAGCCTCTTTCAAAACTCGAAGCCGCCATGGACAAAATCGGTAAAGGGGACATGGGCATTCACGTTGATATCAAAAGAAACGACGAAATCGGCCAATTAGCCAATACTTTCAACCAAATGGTCGAATATCGCAAGCAGGCCGAGGAGGCGCTGCGTATCAGCGAAGGAAAACTCGGCGCCATGCTGCGTTCCATCGCTGATGACATTGCCGTGATAGACAATGACCTGAATATCATCTGGACCAATGATGCGGCCAGACAGATATTCGGTGACGATATTGTCGGCAGGAAATGTTATGAAATATACCACCAAAGGAATAAGCCCTGCGAACCCTATCCCTGTCCTACCCTCCAGGCATTTCAGGATGGCAACATCCACCAGTACGAAACCCAGATAACAGGCAAAGACGGCAAAAGCAGATATATCCATTGTATCGCCAATGTTGCCTTAAGAGACGAAGAAGGTAAACCGACCGGAGTGCTGGAGATATGCAGGGACATAACAGAACGTAAGCAAATGGAGGAGGCACTCCGCAGAAGCAAAGAAAAATACAAGAATTTGTTCGAACAAATGAGCAGTGGTGTAGCAGTATACGAAGCAATCGATAATGGAAATGATTTCGTTATAAGGGATTTCAACCGGTCCGGTGAGAACATTGAACACGTAAACAGAGAAAATATTATCGGAAAACGGGTAACTGAAGTATTTTCCGGCGTAAACGAATTCGGATTATTAGATGTGTTCAAACAAGTTTGGGAAACCGGGAAGACAGAATACTTCCCGGACGCTCTATATATGGATAACAGCGGTCGTCGTGGTTGGCGGGAGAACTGGGTTTACAGGTTGCCCACCGGCGAAGTAGTAGCTGTTTATAATGATGTCACGGAACGTAGGCAGACTGAAGAGGCTTTGCGGGCAAGTGAGCGCAAATACTCCGACCTTGTTCAACAATCTCCGGATGCCGTCATTTCGCTGGACAAAATCGGTAATTTCCTATCTTTCAATCCGGCTGCCGAGCGCATGAGCGGATTCTCGGCACAAGAGGTAATCGGCAGACATTTCACCAAGGTCGGCATCCTGGACAAAAAGTCCATTCCAAAAGCAATCAAAGAGTTTGGACTGGTCCTCACAGGTGCTGAACGCCTGCCGTTTGAGTTGACTATTTTACACAAGGATAAAGGCCGCGTTTGTATGGAGGCCAATCCGCGCCGCGTAAAACACAAAGGCGAGAAAACCTGGATACAGGTGACTCTTCGAGATATTACCGAGCGTAAACGGGCGGAGGACCGTTTGGAGAAAATAAACACTTGCCTGCTCAGCCTGGGCAGCGACTTTACGGAAAACACAAATCGTATCACCGCCTTACTTGGAGAGCTTCTTGGGGCAACCTGCGCCCTGTACAACCATCTCGACAATGGGATGCTCTGCTCACTGGCACAGTGGCATACGCCGCCGGACTATAATCCCCTGGACAAAGCCGATGGACACATCTGCTACGACGTGATCCGGCAAGGTACCAATAAGGTGTGTGTGGTCCGGGATTTACAAAAAAGCTCCTATGCGCAGAGCGATCCAAACGTGCTCGCTTACGGCCTGCAGACCTATGTCGGCCAGGCGGTCTCGTGCAACAGTTGTCATGTCGGTTCGTTGTGCACGGTTTTCCGGAAGGACTTTGAACCATCCGAAGAAGAGAAGAAAATATTAGGAATCCTCGCCTCAGCCATGCGGGTCGAGGAAGAACGCAGACAGGCCAAGGAAGAGCTCAGGCACTCCCAAAAAGCGGCAGAAGAAGCATTGCAAACTAGAGAGCTTATCCTGGATACGATGCCCGTCGGCGTGATAGTCGTCAGCAGGGACAAAAAGATACGCAGAGTAAACAAGACTGCACTAATGATGATGGGCTGTAGCTCACCGCAAGAGATCATTGGAAATACCTGCCATAAGAAAATATGTCCCGCCGAGGTAAATAAGTGCCCGGTGATAGATTTGGGCAATTCGGTTGACAATTCTGAAAAAGTGCTGCTCGACAGCGACGGCCGGGAAATCCCGATCCTTAAAACAGTCCTGCCCATAACGCTTGAAGGTGAAGAAGTCCTTCTCGAGGCGTTTGTCGATATAACCGAGCGCCGTCAGGCCGAGCAAGAGCTGGAAAAGCTCAACAAAGACATGGAATCGGCCGTCTGGGAGCTGAAACGAGCGAACAAAGAGCTTCAGGAATTCGCATATATAACCGCCCACGACTTAAAAACACCGCTGCGGGGAATCGGAACTCTGGCTGACTGGATATCAACAGACTATGCCGACAAGTTCGATGAACAAGGCAAACAGCAAGTCAGACTGCTCGTCGAAAAGGCAAGGCAAATGAGCGCTCTGATCGACGACATCCTGCAATATTCCAGGCTTGGGCACACCAGCCCCGAAAAGCGGCAAGTCGATTTGAACACGGTCCTTTCGGAAGTAATTGCCGGCATAGATCCGCCCGAAAATATCCAGATTACCGTCGAGAACGAACTGCCCGTCTTAATATGTGAGAGAACACAAATCATGCAGGTCTTCCAGAACCTGCTGAGCAACGCCGTCAAGTATATGGACAAGCCCGAAGGGCAAATCAAAGTCGGCTGTGTCGAGCAGGACGGCTTTTGGAAATTCAGCGTCGCCGATAACGGGCCCGGAATCGACGAGAAGTATTTCAAGAAAATCTTCAAGATATTCCAGACCCTTTCGCCGCATAATCGAGTCGACAGCACCGGCATCGGCCTTTCAATTGTCAAAAAGATTGTCGAGCTGAATTCCGGCGTCGTCTGGGTCGAATCCGAACTTGGAAAAGGAAGCACTTTCTTCTTTACCGTGCCGAAGTCAAATATTTGCCGACAAGCTCCAGTAGAAAATGCTTCAGCAAACGCATAACCGAATTCCTTATCAATCACCATCCTGAAAAATTGGAATCGGGTGCTATATCCTCAAAACAGTTGCTCTGAAATCCTGCTATCCCGATTACCCGGCCTCTGTTATCCTGATACACTGTGATGTATCTCGTGACTCGTGACCTGCACATACCCCCTCTTCCATCCCCCTTCGTTCCTTCTTCATTCCGAGCGGAGTCGAGAGACGGATTTTAAATAAAAACATGTTCCTTATTTTCATGCCATTCGGGACTATCCCGAATTTATCCGGCGTGAATTGCAGCCTCCCGATTTGGGATTACTCCAACTCATCACGGCGGATCACCTCACATTCAAGATTATAGAGGATTGCCTGGCTCATAATTTCCTCACTAATCGATTGTTCGGTATTCTTTCCCGAGGTACGCCCGCTGGACTTCCGAATTATCACATAGTTCTTTGGATGTTCCATCGAGGACAATTTGCCCCGTTTCAATAACATAACCGCGATCCGCAACTGCCAGGGCCGCACGCACGTTCTGCTCGACAAGGAGGATCGTCAAACCGTTGCGTTTCAGGCTGACAATGGTATTATAAATGTCCCTCGCAACGATCGGCGCAACTCCCAGGGACGGTTCGTCCATCATCAGAAGTCTCGGTCTCGACATGAGAGCTCGCCCGACGGCGAGCATTTGCTGCTGCCCCCCCGAAAGTGTACCGGCGAGCTGGTTCTCCCGATCTTTGAGGATGCCGAAGAGATTGTACACTTCCTCGATGCTCGCGGAAATGCTCGCCTTATTCCTCCTCCCCAGGCGGGAGAACGCACCGAGGATCAGATTCTCTTTAACGGTCAAGGTGCTGAAAACGTGGCGGCCTTCAGGAACAAGGGAGCATCCGAGTTCAACGATCTTTTCGGATGGTGCGGTTTGGATCTCCTGATTATCGAACAGGATAGTACCAGAGCGGGACCTTAGGATACCGGCAATCGTCTTCAGAAGGGTAGTCTTGCCCGCGCCGTTCGCCCCGATGATCGCAATCACCTCTCCCGGCGAGACGTTGAGGGAAATTCCCTTCAGGACCCGTAACAGGCCGTACCCGGCCTCGAGGTTCAAGATTCTAAGCATAATTATCACCCAGATAAATTCGAATCACACTGGGATTTTTCTGTATTACCTGTGGGGACCCCTCGGCAATCTTCTGCCCCTGGTCAAGGACGACCACATCGTCCGAGATATTCATAACGAGGGACATGTTATGCTCCACGATGAGACATGTGACACCACGGTCCCGCATCTTCAGGATCAGCTTGGCAAGTTCCCTGGTCTCATTAACGTTAAGTCCCGCCGCGGGCTCGTCAAGCAGAAGCAGGACCGGCTCCGTTGCCAGAGCGCGCGCAAACTCCACGAGGCGCTGCTGGCCAAAGGGCAGGTTCGAGGCGGTCTCGAAAGCGTGCGAGATCAGGTCTAGTTCCTCAAGAATTGCAAGAGCCTCGGTCTCGACCTGCCGATTCTCTCGCCACGTCCGCGGCAGGTTCAGCATTCCGGCGAAGAATCCCGATCGCGTGCGCGAATGCCTGCCCACCATGACGTTTTCCAGGACTGTCATGTGAGGAAAAAGCTTCGTCGTCTGGAACGTCCGCGCAATCCCCATGCCAGCGATGATATGTGGTTTCCACGCGGTAATAGCCTTGCCCTGAAAAATGACCGCGCCATCATGGGGTAAGATCGTCCCTGCAATCAGGTTAAACAACGTCGTCTTTCCGGCACCGTTGGGACCAATGACGGCCTTTATTGCGCCTTGGGGCACCTGTATGCTGACGTCCTTGACGGCATGAACCCCGCCGAAGGACCTGTAGAGGTTCCTCGCTTCAAGGAGAATATTAGCCATGCGACCTCCTTGATACAATGGACGACAGCATACGTAACTGCGGCATACGCAACAACCCGTCAGGCGCAAATAGCATCATAGCGATCAAAATGGCCCCAAAGACAGCGTCGTCGTACGTTCCGAAGACGCCCCGTAGCGAAAGGAAGTTCAGGATGATTCCCATGAGCAGCACTCCCCAAAGGTTTGCCATCCCACCGACGGCAACGATGGTCACATAGCGGATCGATTTTATGACCGTTACCTCCGAAGGGCCGATGCTCCCATTATAGTGTGTCAGGAGAACACCGCCCACGGCGGCGAAAAGGGCGCTCAAGACAAAAGTGGCGAGTTTGTAACGATATGTGTTTATACCTAACGAGTGCGCCGCCTCCTCACTCTGGTGGATGGATCGAAGTGCTCTGCCGACTCGCGAGTTGACCAGGTTGATGGCAAGGACCATGGCCACTATCACCACGGCCCATGCGATATAGTAGTTCTGGACACGAAAGTGGGGCCTTCCGTTGACTTCCAGACCGCCCATCAGCCTGAAGGGCGGCACATTCGAGATACCGTCGGCCTGGCCGAAGACATGTACCCCGAGAACGACGCGGTAAATAATCAGGCCGAAGCCAAGCGTAGCCATTGCCAGGTACTGGCCCTTGAGCCGAATTACAGGCAGGCCGATCAGGAAAGCGATAAGGCCCGTCAGAATAAGTGCCACAACAAGAGCCACCCACGGGGAAAATGAGACAATGTCTGCGCCATAGATATCCTGCCACTCCAGAACCAGACCAGCCGAGCGAAACCATGAGACCAGAGAGGTATCGCGATATGCGAAGAGGTTGCAGGTGGTTAGGGCCCCGGAAGTGTACCCGCCAATTGCAAAAAAACCTGCATGACCTAATGATATCTGGCCCGCATAGCCCATGAGCAGGCAAAGTCCGATCACTACAAGGGCGTAATAGGCCGCCATGGTAACTTGCGTCATATAGTAGATAGCGCCGGTCACCGAAAGCACAACCTGCAGCAGGACGACCAAAACAACACATGCGATAACGGGGCGATATATCTTAAGCTTCATCATAATGTCCTAAGATCGCTCACCTCGCGTCGCGTGAAGATACCGCTCGGTCGAAACATAAGGATCAGCAGTAGTATTACTATCGAGATAGCCTCCTTATAGGCAACCTCGAACTGACTCATCATGAAGGCTTCCATAAGCCCAAGGAAGAGCCCCGCGGCGACGGAGGCCATGCTGTTCCCGAGCCCCCCAAGGATCGCCACGGTGAAACCCTTGATCGCCAGGGGAGCTCCCATATCGTACTGCGTCTGAGTCACAGGGGAGATTACGCAGCCAGCCAGCGCCCCGATGGCGGCGCTGAGCATGAAAGAAAGCGTGACCATCCAGCGATCGTTGATACCGCAGAGGCGTGCTGCCATCCGATCGTCAGCGCAGGCCCTCATGGCACGGCCGGTCAGCGTAAACCGAAAAAAGAGCGTCAGCCCCGTGACTATGATCGAACTGACTCCTAACACCCAGAGGACCTGCGGTGAGATATAAGCTCCCAGAACAGTGACGCTCGAAACCGCCGTTCCGGTAAAGTAAGGCAAGGACCTGACTTTCTCATCCCAGATGTGAAGCATAGCTTCCCGAATGATGATCGAGATACCGATCGTGATAACGATGAGCCGTAAAACCGATGCATTGCTGACCCGTCTGATGAAGACTATCTCAACGAGCCCGCCGAGGGCAGTCGTGACCAGGACCGCGAGAACGATGGCAACCGGCAGTGGAACAATTCGGCACAGGCTGATCGCCGTCATCGCCCCGACTATCAAGAACTCCCCCTGAGCAAAATTAATGATCCCGGTGGTATTGTAAATGATATTGAAGCCGACGGCGACAATAGCATAGATGCTGCCAACGGTGATTCCTGAGAGGCAATATTGTACGATTTGGGGGAAGTTCATTCTGACTCAACTCCTGCGGCCAACCCTTGAGGCCGGCATCACTTCTCGTATATCGCGAACTTTCCGTCCTTTACCGTAAGCATCTCAAAAGCATCAAGAGCCAAGCCGTTGTGATCCACAGAGGAGAAGTTGAAGACGCCGGCCGTCCCGACGATGCCCTTAAGATTCTCAATAGCATCGCGGATCTTATCACGGTCCCCGCTTCTGGCTTTTTTGATTGCCTCGGTAAGGATCAGCAAAGCGTCGTACGCGTGGCCGCCGAAGGTGCTTGTATCTTCCTTGTATCGGGCCTCGTAGTCTTTCTTGTATCCCACGAGAACAGTCTTTTGGGGATGGTCATTGGGAAGGACTTCCGCAACCAGCAAACGTCCACAGGGGAAGATGGTGCCGTTTGCGGCCTCACCACCCGCCTGGACATACTTGATGTTCCCGAAGCCATGGCTCTGAAACAGCGGGACGTTTAATCCGATCTGCTTCATATTCTTGGCGACGAGGCTCTGGGCGGGGACGATGGACCAGTTAATCACAGCCTGGACGTCCTGGCCTTTCAATTTGGTGAGAACTCCCGTCAGGTCGGTCTCCTGCTTGTCGTAAGCCTCGGAAATAGCGATTGTGATTCCGTTATCGGGTGCGAGTTTCGCAAGCTGTGCGTTGCCGGCAATCCCGAAACCGTCGTTGCTCGTTATCACACCGACTTTGGAGATACCTTTATCTTTCATTGTCTTGAAAATCCACCTCACAGCATCGCTGTCCTTCTGGGGAGTCTTGAACACATAACTGGCCACAGGATTGACGATATCCTCGGCAGCGGCGCACGAAAGAAGGATGGTCTTACCTTCCTGGCAGATATTCTTGATGGCCATGGTCTCGCCGCTCGTCGACGGCCCGATAATTGCGAGGACCTTCTCTTCATCAATGAGCTGTTTTGCCAGGGAAATGGCATTTTCCGGTTTGCCCCCGGAGTCCTTCACAATCAACTGCACCTTCAAGCCGTTGATCCCGCCAGCACTGTTAATCTTGTCGACGAACATTTCGGCGGTCTTCGCCTCGGGAGCACCGAGAAATGACGCGCCTCCGGTAACCGCGAAGATTGCGCCGACTTTGAGAGGTGGCGCCTCGTCAGACTTCTTGCATCCGGATGAGCTAAGTACGAATCCTGCAACCAAAACACATAGAATCCTTGTAAACTGCTTTCCCATTGTAATCTCCTTTCTAACATTATAAAGATCAAGGTTTTGAACCATACTCTCCGTCAGGACGGAAATCCCTTTCTTATTCAGGGTGTTTACTGCCTGCGTTACATCATCGAGCTTGAAAATAACAATGGTATTTTCGACATTCTTCTCGACGAAGGCATACATATAATCGATATTAATGTTTTCAGAGGTAAAACCAGTTTAGCCATACTTATTTCTGTTTATTCTAATGTTTTCGACCAGGCGGTTTCTTGTATAAAACTCGGCCGAGTCTGCTATCGAGTCGTTTACGTAACGCCAAGTTGTCCCTAGCGCCGTCCAGTTCGTTCATACCCATACAACAGGTTAACCTGCCCGGCACCCATTATATACATATCGATCCGAGATACTCCCACCTGTCGCCCGCAAACGCCAACTGCGACGAGACGGTAACTAACACATCACCTCGGCCGCGTTATAACACCCGCATCATTCAGCCATCTACTCAAGATTCGCTCCGTAATCCGCATAGTAGAAAAACGTCTCTTGACGCCGATTCCCACACTGGATTACATGGTGCGGCACCACCGGAAATATAACTATAGCCAAACATGCTATAATAACATATAATAATATACTTCACCACTGAAAATGCAACAAAAATATGTATTTTGAAACTATAACCAGGATCCGAAATGTTTCGGGCTCTGTTCTCAGATCACGGCCTACTTCGGTCTGATCCCATACAGGGACACCTTTGACAACGCCAATCGGCCCGGTCATTATCAAAAAGGACTCTCATACAGCCTGGAAGTATCTCGTAGAAACAGCCTGGCAAAGCTGTATCGTTCCCCAAAGTTCCGGGCCTATTTCGAACATATCCTTCGTTGTAAGAAAGAAAGACGCAAGATCGCGATGGCTGTAACCACATGGGCTGATTTTTTGCACACCCACGACCCATCTTCGCCGGCGAGAAATAAAAATAGTTCTATTCTTGCATAGTTCGGTGGTTTTTGTACAATAACAGCCCATTATGAGCATCATTTAGGGTGCCGAATGGTGAGTATGGACTATAAGCTTTTTATGGCCCGGCTCACCTTATTTTTAGGACTTGAAATACGGGGCATGTAGATGAATCTCGACCCAACAAGAATGACACACTGGCAGATAGCGGAAGCCGCCGAACGGAACATGAAACCCATCCGCTGGCTCGCGGAGGAGATGGGCCTGCAGAAAGATGAGTTGATACCAAGGGACCGCACATTAGTCAAAGTTGACTATCAAAAAGCCCTTGCCCGGCTTTCGAACGCCCCGACGGCAAAGTACATCGATGTTACCGCCATTACGCCTACGCCGCTCGGCGAGGGAAAAACGACTACTACCATGGGCCTGCTTGAGGGTCTGGGCAAGCTGGACAAGCGAGCGATCGGGGCAATCCGCCAGCCCAGCAGCGGCCCGACATTCAATATCAAAGGTTCCGCCGCCGGCGGTGGTTTGGCACAATGTATTCCCCTGACCCCCCTGTCCATACGCCTTACGGGCGATATCGACCATATTACGAATGCCCACAATCTGGCCATGGTCGCCCTGACCTCGCGAATGCAGCACGAGAAAAACTACGATGACGCCAGGCTGGCGCAAAGCAACCTTACGCGGATAGATATCGATCCCGAACGGATTCATTTCAAATGGGCCATAGACTTCTGCGCCCAGGCACTTCGCAATATCAGGATCGGGCAGGGCGGAAAAATGGACGGCTTCGATATGGACTCAGGCTTTCAGATTGCCGCCTCGAGCGAGGTCATGGCCATACTTTCCGTCGCCAGGGATCTGAAAGATATGCGTCAGCGTATAGCCAAAATCGTGCTGGCCTACGACAAAAAAGGTAATGAAGTCACAACAGCCGACCTTGAGGTTGACGGTGCGATGACCGCATGGATGGCCGAAGCGATACACCCGACTCTGCTGCAGACCATCGAGGGCCAGCCCGTATTCGTCCACGCGGGCCCGTTCGCGAATATCGCAATCGGGCAAAGCTCGGTCATCGCCGACATGATCGGAACGAAATTAGGCGAATACCACGTAACCGAGAGCGGCTTCGGCGCCGATATCGGCTTCGAGAAATTCTGGAATTTGAAGTGCCGCATATCGGGCCTTAAACCCGACGCCGTCGTAATCGTGGCAACCATCCGCGCCCTGAAAATGCACGGCGGAGGCCCCGTGGTCAAACCCGGAATACCGCTGAGCGAGGAATATACCACCGAAAACCTCGAACTTCTCGAAAAAGGCTGCGAAAATCTCATCGCCCATATCGAAACGGTGAAGAAAAGCGGGGTTCAGCCTGTAGTCTGCATCAACCACTTTCAAACCGACACACCGGCCGAAGCCGAGCTTGTCCGGAAAGTTGCCGAACAAAACGGTGCTTTAGCGGCGGTCTCGAAGCATTGGCTCAAGGGCGGCGAAGGAGCCATCGAGCTGGCTGAGATGGTGATTGCGGCCTGTAACCGGGAGAATAATTTCGAATTTCTTTACGATTCGGATACTCCGCTCGAAACACGCATCGAACGAATCGCCAGAGAAGTATACGGTGCGAGCGGCGTAACATACACGGACGAGGCCCGTGCGAAAGTCCGAACCCTGGAGGCCGACCCGGCCGCCAAAGACCTCGGGACCTGCATGGTCAAGACGCATCTCAGCTTGTCGCACGACCCGAACCTCAAGGGCAGGCCGACCGGCTGGGAGCTTCCCATAAGCGATGTCCTGGTTTATAAAGGTGCCGGCTTTATCGTGCCGGTCGCCGGTGATATTAAGCTTATGCCGGGAACAGCGTCCAATCCGGCTTTCCGCCGTATCGATGTCGACGTCGATACGGGAAAAGTGCAAGGCCTGTTTTAATGACAAATCGCTCGGACGTTCAAGGAGAAATCGATGACAGCACAAATCATAGACGGCAAACAAATCGCCGCGGATATGCAGGCGGAGCTCAAAGCTGAAGTCGCCAAATTGAAGCAGAAGAATATTATTCCCGGCCTCGGCGTTATCCTGGTCGGCGAAGATCCCGCTTCACTATCCTATGTAACAGCCAAAGAACGAGCCTGCGACGATATGGGGATATACTCCGACAACAGACGCCTGGTTGCCGATACTCCGCAGGCCGAGTTAATGGCCCTGGTCGAGAAAATGAATAAGGACCCGAAGATCAACGGGATACTGGTCCAACTGCCTTTGCCAGAAGGACTTAACGAATCGGAAGTCCTTGTCGGCATCGATCCCGCCAAAGACGTCGATGGATTTCATCCGGTGAACGTCGGCAAGATGGTTGTGGGCGAAAAGGCGTTTCTGCCCTGCACGCCTCACGGCATCATTCAGCTACTGATTCGCAGCGGCGTAAAAATCGAGGGTGCCGACGTCGTAATCGTCGGACGAAGCAACCTGGTCGGCAAGCCGCTGGCAAATATGCTGATACAGAAAAAGCCCAATGCAAATGCCACTGTGACCGTTTGCCACACCCGGACGAAAAACCTCAGCTCTCATACAAAACGAGCGGATATTCTCATTGCCGCCGCCGGCCGGCCCAATACCGTTACCGCAGATATGATTAAAGAAGGAGCGGTGGTCATTGATGTCGGCGTCAACCGCGTCGAAGATTCGACCAAAAAAAGAGGCTACCGCCTTGTCGGCGACGTGGATTTCGAAGCAGTCAAAGAAAAAGCATCACTAATCACCCCTGTTCCCGGCGGCGTAGGTCCCATGACAATAACAATGCTGCTCTACAACACCGTCGAATCCGCCAAGCGGGCCGTGGGAATCGATACTCATGGGTAATATCGTATAGAAAAGAACATCCGAAACGGAAAAATGCCGCCGCAAAGCAGTCTAAGAGCCGTTTGCCGGAATTCTGCGGGAATATTCTTGACCTCGCCTGTCATATCCGTATAATACCAACCTTTGTTCAAAGGATGCTTAGAAAAAGAATACAGAATTCGTAAATAAAACCACGAAGAAAGATGTGCCACTTATTGTTGCCGGTCTGCTGAAAATCGCATCTGTGTACAGCATTGGCGTAACAACACGAAGGGAAATCAGAAAAGAAAGGAGTTTATAATGAAGAATCTGCAAGTTTTGCTGAGTCTTGT
>Ga0299912_10002364_pt1 | contig 15420 bp, 14 predicted proteins | sample RVTome_2_FD_207667 | JGI IMG/M metagenome (GOLD analysis project Ga0299912, IMG submission 207667) | Soil microbial communities from uranium-contaminated site in the Upper Colorado River Basin, Wyoming, United States - RVT95D214 (version 2) ... | reverse complement strand
TCGACAACGCCTTTTCACTTCCAGCTCCTCCATAATTACCCAAATCCCTTCAATGCTCAGACATTGATATCCTACGAACTGCAACTCGAATCTGACGTCACCATTGATATTTATGATCTTCTGGGCAGAAAGGTGGTAACGCTCAGCGATGGGATACAACCAGCCGGGAATCATCAAATGACGGGGAATGCAGGTGGCCACCCATCAGGAATATATTTTTACAAGATCAAGGCCGGGAATTTCGCTGCGACAGCGAAGATGGTGCTGTTGAAGTAGCTCGGATTACTGGTTTTTTTACTTGCCGATGATAATAAAAAACTAAACTATCAAACTTCCGGCGAAAGGCCGGTTGCGCGGTGAAATATTCTGTCTTTAAACATAATCAGCAGGCAGCCGGCGATCATCAGCAAATCTTCGAGGGCTCTCACCAGCAAATTCGATTTTACGGTTGCAGACGTGCTGAAGCAGCCGCAATTGATGTTGACTCCCCTAATATAATTTATCCCCATCGCCACGGTAAATACCACCAGCATTGCCACGATTACCAGATTGGCAGCTCGATATTTTATGCCCAGAATCAGGCAGGCTCCGGTAATAAACTCCAGCCAGGGCAGTATAATCGCCATAATATTGATGAAGGCCGGCGCCACCAACCGGTAGTTATAAATTATTCTGGCAAATGCTTCAGGATTCGAAATTTTATCTATCGAGGCATAAACAAAAATCGCCCCGATAATCAACCTTATGGACAATATTAACCAATCGCCGACGCTTTGCGGCGCTCTAATTGTCATGATCACTTTCTATTGGAAGTTCGGCCGCAACCCATTTTTCGTACCCGCCGAAAAAGATATAGGAGTTGGGATAGCCCAGATTTTTCAATTCGCGGGCGGCAAATAGCGACAGTTCGCAGTCAAGGCCGCCGCAATAGCAGACAATTTTCTTTTCCGGCGCAAGGTAATCAACAACCCCGTCCCAGTAATCGTCCCACTCCTCAAATGGCAGGCAGTAAGCGCCCGGAATATGGCCGGCCGCGTATTCGTCCGGTTCGCGAGCGTCGATAAAAGTCGCGCTATCTTTCCACAAAGCGAACGCGTCCTGCATCGTCAGAAGCGAATCGACTGTGGGATCATAGGAGGGCGGTTCTTCCAGAACGACCTTTTCGCGATTGTCGTACCAGGTGCCACTCAACGCTATCCCATTGGGGGATAAGAAATTGAAAATGAGGGCCAGGACCGCGGCCAGAATGGCCAGTATCAATGCTTCTTTTAGCGATTTTAACATAGGGCTATGATAATCCTTTCTCGGTTTTTGTCAAGCGCCAAAGCTGCCATATTTATGTGAATACTCTCGACCGCATGCATTTGTTTCCATCCCTTTGAAACATGACCTCTGAGTTAATTGCCGGCAGCGCCAATTTTTAATTGACAATTTGTCCATATATGATAAATTAACTAATGGAGTAATATAAAGATATGGGAGTTAAGCATGCTGAACCGGCATGTGCTGGTGCTTAATCAAAATTACGAACCCCTATCTGTCTGCTCGGTTAAGCGTGCCGTTATAATGGTTTACCTGGACCGCGCGGAAATTATCGAAACGCTCGACGGCCACAAAATTCGTTCGGTTTCGATGAGCATGTCGATGCCTTCGGTGGTGCGTCTGGATGCTTATATCAAGGTGCCGATTAAAAGGATCATGCTGACGCGCAAAAACATCATCAAACGCGATGGCGGTCGTTGCCAGTATTGCGGCAAAAAGGCTTCGCAGATGACTGTGGATCATGTGATCCCGAAAAACCTCGGCGGTAAAGATAGCTGGGAAAACCTGGTGGCCGCCTGCCTGGTATGCAATAATAAAAAAGGGCAGCGGACACCAGAACAGGCCGGGCTTGAGCTATTGAAAAAGCCTCGCCGGCCCAATCATATTACTTTCATTCAGCAGTTTGTCGGAGTAGAAGACAGACGCTGGAAGAGATACCTGTTTATGGACTGACAACTTTCGGGGAGAGAAGCAAACCTGAAAATTGTAAGCCGCCTATTGTAGTTTATTTTACTTACATTCGGATGCTTCAAGTGTTTTCCGAGGTGCGGTAATCGGCTAATGAAAGACAGTTTCTGATGAAAAAAGTGATCCTCTCGGGCATGCAGCCCACGGGCAAAACCGGCAGGTTGCATCTGGGCAACTATGAAGGCGCCCTTAAGAATTGGGTGAAGTTGCAGAACGAGGATAGCTACGAGATGTTTTGCTGCATCGTGGATTGGCATTTTCTGACTTCGGGTTTTTCCGATACCGATGGCTTGAAAAACCGGGTGAAAGAATTGGCGATCGATTATCTTTCGGCTGGCCTGGATCCGGAGAAATGCGTGATCTTTATCCAATCGCAGGTTAAGGAGCATGCCGAACTCCATCTGCTGCTATCGATGATTACACCCACGTCCTGGTTGGAACGGGTGCCGTCATTTAAAGAAAAAGTCGAGGAACTCGGACTTGATAGTTACGGATTTCTCGGCTATCCCGTGCTGCAGGCCGCGGATATTCTCGCCTACAAGGCATCAGCTGTGCCGGTCGGCAAAGACCAACTTCCTCATATCGAACTGACGCGGGAGATAGCCCGGCGTTTCAATAATCTGTACGGCCCGGTGTTGCCGGAACCCGAAGGGCTTCTGACTCCATTTGCCGTAGTGCCCGGAATCGATGGCCGCAAGATGTCCAAATCTTATGCCAATGACATCAAGCTGGCCGATTCAGATAAAGTAACCACTGAAAAAGTGATGAAGATGTTTACCGATCCGCAAAAAATTCGCAAAGGCGATCCGGGCAGGCCGGAAATATGCCCCGTTTATTCGCTTCACCAAATATATAATTCAAACCATGAAAAAATCCTCCAGCCATGCCGGTCCGGCACGCTGGGGTGCGTCGATGATAAGAAAGACCTGGCCGAACATATCAATCGTTCGCTGGCGCCGATCCGCCGGAAACGAGCTGAATTGGAAAAAAATCCTGATTATATCTGGGATATCCTGCGCGAGGGCGCCAGGAAAGCTCAGGCGAGGGCCGGCCAAACTTTGGCCGAGGTCCGCGAGGCTATGAAAATTGACTGGTAATTTTATCATAATATCGGAAGACCTTCGCGGCTATGGCGTCCAGCCATTTGAGGGTCCGCTTGACCTGCTACTTTACCTGATTAGGCAAGATGAGATCGACATTTATGATATCCCGATCGCCAAAATCACCAGCCAGTATCTGGCCTACCTTGAGGCGATGAAGGAACTCGATCTGGAAATCGCCGGTGAATTTATCTTGATGGCGTCGATGCTGATCCGGATCAAAGCGCAGATGTTGCTGCCCCGGCCTGAACCTGACGAGATCGACGTAGCCGATCCGCGCAGCGAACTGGTGGCGGCCTTGATCGAATATAAAAAATTCAAACAGGCCGCTGAAGAACTGGAAATTAAAAGCCATCAATGGTCGGAACGGTTTAGCCCCACCAGCCATGAGCCCGGAACGGCATCGGAAACGGAATATATCTTGCGGAAAATCGACATCTCGGCCTTAATGATCGCCTTTGGCGAGGTGGTTCAAAGGGCCAAGAGGATTGTTGCCCATCATGTCCGCGCCGATGAGGTGTTGATGGAAGATAGGATGCGGTTCATCGCCAATCGCCTCGCCGCCGGCACCGGCGTCGAATTCGCGGAGTTATTTATAGATGACCCGCGCCGGCTTGTGCTGGTAGTGACTTTCATCGCAATCCTGGAATTGGCTCGACTCGGCCAGATAACACTCCAACAATTAGCGACTTTTGGCAAGATCTGGGTTTACCCGGCAAACTTAAATGTCGAGGAAGCGATCAGGCTTTATGCTGAGAATGTTTAAGACCATTTTGCTTGTTTGCTTTTGCACGGCGCCTGTGTGGGCGGTCAGGGAATTGACCACCGGCGATCTGATGATCGCTCTAAAAGACGCTGCGAATTGGCCGCCGACCACGTTGCTGCGACCAGGCCTCGATTTCTCATTCGCCACCGCTCATTTCAAAATCCATTATAATATCGAAGGTGAGTTCGCGGTTTACGAACCGGCGCTCGATGAAAATCCGCCGGATGGGGTACCCGATTACATCAACCGGATGGCGGAATATCTTGAATTAGCCCATTCGATCTACCACCTGCAGCTCGGCTATGACCTACCGCCGCCCGATGAAGGTATGGGGGGCGATGACCGCTACGATATTTACGTAACCGATATTACCGGCCTGACCGTGCCGGAATTCCTTTCCGATTACTATCCCGACCGCGTTGCTTATTCCAGTTATATCTATATAGGCCACGATCTGCGAAATGAATTTCATCCCGATGACCCCTTTCCGCTTTTAAGGGCGACCTGTTCACACGAATATTTCCACGCCGTGCAAATGGCCTATCGTGCCATCACCCAGGATTTGACACCCTGGTGGTTTGAACTTACCGCCTGCTGGGCCGAGGAAAGAGTTTTCGATGAGACGAACGAGGTGTACTATTATCTTGAAGATTATTACTCGCTGATAGACCGCTCACTGTACGCCACTAACGGTGCTTATTATTATGGCGCCTGGATTTTCGCCGAATATTTCTCCCAACGATTTGATGATGATATCATCAGGTTGATTTTCGAAGCGTTGATTAATTTCGAAACCTCGCTTGAGGCAATCCACACAGCTCTGGCGGAGGCTGGGATCAATTTGAATAATGAATTTTTGCTCTACACCGGGTGGAATTATTTCACGCAGGCTAATTATCGACCGGGATTTTTCGAAGAGGCGGAAAATTTCCCCAGCACCGTGCCGATCACTTTGGAACATTTTGAATACCCGACGGATTTGATCATGACTCCTCAGGCAATCGAAAATCTCGGCACGGCCTACATATATTTCGAAAATCCCTGGGAACGAAAATGCGACCTGGTTATCGAATTTAAATCTGATGCGTCATACCGTGAAGGGGTTTGCCTGGCCGCTATTTATCTCGACAGGCCGATCGAGATTACGACCCTTGGATGTAACCCCGGCGACCAAATAATCGTGCGCGTGCCGGATTTTGACGATTGTGAGGGGGCGGTGCTGGCGATTTCTTGGCTTTATGAGGATTTTCCTCAGTCCGGAATCGCCGAATATCGCTATTACGCTTATCTGGACACTTCGATCGTCGGTATTGCGGAAACCGAGAATTTGCCCGATTCACCGCTATTCTGTCGAAATTACCCGAATCCATTTAATTCCTCGACTGAGATAAATTTTAGCTGGCAATCTGAGCCGGCTGATTATACAATTTGGATACATGATTTGCTCGGACGTCGTTTGCAGGCGCTGGCTGGCAGGGCAGTGAAAGGTCCTAACGGAATGGTCTGGCAGCCCGATCCGGCTATTGCCGGGGGCGTTTATTTTTACCGGCTTGCCATAGGCGGCCAGGCAATAGTTGGCAGGATGGTTTATTTAAAGTGACAGATGAGAATCTTGATCCGGTATTAAAGGATGATCAATCGGGCAGTCTCGCCGAGTTCGAATTGACCAACCAAAGAGGCGTAATTGAGGCGCTTATCTTTGCCTCGGTAAACCCCATCACGCTGGGGAGATTATCCCGGGCGGCCGAGCTGTCGCCTAAATCGGTTGAGGCTGTGATCGGTGAATTAAATGAAGAATATCTCGCGACCGGGCGCTGCTTCCGGATCGAAAACGTGGCGGGCGGCTATAAAATGTTTACTCTGGCGGAATTCCACAAATACATAGTGAAAGATTCAAATCGCGAGAAAACTGTCCATCTGACTCAGGCAGGTCTGGAAACCCTGGCAGTGGTCGCTTACAAACAGCCAGTGACCAGAAGTGAGATTGAGCGAATTAGAGGCGTTGACTGCGGCGGCGTTTTGCGCAACCTTATCGCCAAAAACCTCGTGCTCATCGAAGGCAGATCGCCGGCCCCGGGTAACCCGATGATGTATCGAACAAGCGAATATTTTCTGGAATTTTTTGGCTTGCCCTCCCTGGAGGATCTGCCGCCTCTGATTGAGTTTTCGGCGCAGGAATGGACAGGAGGCGGAAAGGAATACGCGCCCCGCCTGGCAATTGCGCGGCCCGCTGAATCTCCTGGCGGGGAATCTGTGTTCGACGAAGCGCCCGATCATATAAGCAGAGAAGCCCATTCGGAGGACGCCGCGGGGGAAACGGCTGAAACCGTCGCCGGTAATTTGCGTCCGCTTGATGAGCGTTAAGGCAATCGACAGAATTCATTACCGGCTTATTAATCGAAGTCAATAAATTGATAAACCGCTCTGGATCAAGATCGTTGTATCGGTCGCACTCCCCCCTTTTAAACCTGAATTGATGAGAATAAATAAGTTTTTGGCCAGGTCCGGAGTGGCCTCTCGACGCCGCGCGGATGACCTTATTATGCAGGGGCGCGTTAAACTTAATGGCCGCCTGGTAGCCCAGCCGGGCGTGCAAATCAGCCTCGATAAGGACGTGGTGGAAGTCGATAACCACGTCGTCTCTCCAGAACAGGGAACGATCTACCTGATGTTGAATAAGCCCCCCGGTTACCTGGTATCGGCAAAAGATCCACATCATAACCGGCTCGTCACTTCATTGCTGAGAGAATACAAAGGCAGAGTATTTTCCGTGGGCCGTCTCGATTATGATTCTGCCGGGCTGATCATTTTCACTAACGATGGCACCCTGGCTTTCCGCCTGACACACCCGCGTTATGAGGTCGATAAGACGTACGAAGTAATCTGCAGCGGAGTAATTTCGCGGGCGGCCTTGAGCCAGATAGAAAAGGGGCTGGTGCTCGAGGACGGTCCTACGGCTCCGTGTAAAACTATGCTCGTTAGTCAGGATGAGCATTCCAGCCAGGTGCAAATTACAATTCACGAGGGGAGAAAGCGTCAGGTTCGGCGGATGTTCGCGGCGGTCGGCCTCCCGGTGCTCACCCTGAAACGCGTCGCTTTCGGGACTCTGAAACTCGGGGCTCTGGAGCCGGGTAAATTCAAACAAATCGAGACATCTGACCTGCAAATGCTTCGTGGCCTGGTTGGGTTGAAATAATGGGTCGAGTCGTCGTGATCGATGGCCCGGCCGGTTCCGGGAAAAGCACCACAGCGGTTTCGCTGGCTCGCAAACTGGGCTATCTGTATCTCGATACCGGTGCGATGTACCGGGCCCTTACCCTGAAATTCCTTCGGATTAATTTTAAAACTTTCGACGACAAAAAGGCCCTGCGCGACATTCTGAATTCAACCAGTCTTAGAATCGAGCCGGCAGCCGCTGGCCTGCAAATATTCCTGGACGGCCAAAACGTAACCGAGCAGATCCGGGACGACGAAGTTGATAAATTCGTTTCCGTGGTCTCAGCCGTTCCCGAAGTACGGGAGTATTTGCAGGAAAGACAAAAGTATTTTGCCCGGCAGTTCGATCTGGTTGCCGAGGGCCGCGACCTGGGTACGTTCGTTTTCCCCAAGGCGGATGTGAAAATATTCCTGGTGGCGGAGCTCGAAATTCGGGCCGGGCGCCGTCTGAAACAGAAGCGGGCCCCCACCAACCTGCTGGAACAATTTCGTCAAAACCTGGCCGAACGTGATCGAATCGATTCCGGTCGCAAACATTCGCCGCTCAAAAAAGCCGAAGATGCAATCGAAATTGATACTTCCAGACTTAAATTCGATGAACAGGTTGACAAAATTTACGCGATATGCCGCCAAAAATTCGGGTAAATCGATTCTATTGGCTAATGCACTTAAGCATTAACTTATATATGCGCACACTCTGCCGTTTGCGGCTTGTCGGCGCCAATAAAATCCCCCGCCGGGGCGGGCTGATAATCGCCTCTAATCACATCGCCGGCGCTGACCCGTTTTTGCTCGGCTCTACCGTGCCGCGTGAGCTTTGGTTCATGGCCAAAAAGGAGCTCTTCAGGCCGAAATTCCTTGGCTGGTGCATTGCCCATCTTAACGCCTTCCCGGTCGATAGATTCGGTTTTGATCTCGAGGTCATAAAAAAATCGCTGGCCGTGCTTCAGGAGGGCAAGGCGTTGATCATGTTTCCCGAAGGCACCAGGTCGCGCGACAGCAGTGTGGGTGAGGGGAAAATCGGGGTTGGCATGCTGGCGCGAAAGGCGGGCGTGCCGATCGTGCCGGCATATCTTGAAAACTCCCGCAAGGCCTGGTGGAATTTTTTGACCGGCAGGCGCCTGAAAGTATTTTTCGGACCGATTATGACCGCTGAGCTGATAACCTCAAAAGAAAATTCGAAATCCGGATACCGGGAAATAACCGATGAATTAACCCGGAGGATTAAGTCTATCCAGATAGAAGCGTCCGATGACCGGAAGGAAAGGATGGCAGACTGCTGATGATGCCGAATGTTGCCTCTGAGGCTTTTGTTCTTCAATCTTCTGTCGATATAAAAATAAATTGCATGTGGCTGAATTTTGTTTATATTACCAGCCGATCTTCAATGATCTCGCCCTTTGGGGCAAATTAACACCAAGGAGGACCTTTGTAGATGGTCACAAAGAAGAAAACAGCGGCTCCGAAAGAAGCCGTCGCAAAAATCAAAAAAACTGGAGGTGGTGCTAAAAGCAAAACGGCCAGAGCTAAAAAGCAATCAAGAGCCACGGCGACCGCCAAAAAACAACAGGCGGCGCAGCCGGTAGAAGCTGAAATCAAATCCACAAAAACAACCCGCACCAAAGCCCCTCGTACGAAAATCAAAAAGCTCGATGTCCCGGTAGCGATTACCGAGGAGGAAATCGAGGAACAGGAATATTCCGAGGACGAATACAACAAAATGCTGGTAATGTACGAAAGTACTATCCAGGATTTCAAGGAAGGGGAAATCGTCTCCGGAAAGGTGATGGCAGTAACGCGCGATGACGTTATCGTGGATGTCGGTTTTAAATCGGAAGGCATTATTCCCATAGGTGAATTCCCTGAGCCGATCAATATCTCGGTGGGCGAAAAGCTCGAAGTGTATCTGGAAGCAATCGAAAATAACGACGGCCAGCTGGTGCTATCCAAGCAAAAAGCCGATTTCCTCAGAGTCTGGAGCAATATCCGCGAGGCTCATGAAGCCGGAGGCAACGTCCAGGGCAAAATCGTCCGCCGCATTAAAGGCGGATTAGTCGTCGATCTTTTCGGCGTCGAGGCGTTTTTGCCAGGTTCGCAGGTGGCTTTGCGCCAGGTGCCCGATTTTGATGCCCTGATCGGCCAGACGCTCGAACTGAAAATCATCAAAATCAATAAAAACCGGCGCAATATCGTCGTCTCCCGCCGATCCGTGCTCGAAGTGCAGCGGGATGGGATGCGCGAGGCGCTCCTTAAGGAGATCGAACCGGGCCAGGTTCGCGAGGGCGTGGTGAAAAATATTACTGATTTCGGCGTCTTTATCGATCTTGGGGGCGTCGATGGCCTTTTACATATAACCGATATGTCCTGGGGGCGCATCAATCATCCGTCCGAAATCAGCAAACTGGGACAGGAAATCAAGGTGAAAATCCTCGATTTCGATAAAAATTCGGGCCGGATTTCTCTTGGGTTAAAGCAGCTTACGCCTTATCCCTGGGAAAACGTGGAAGAAAAATATCCTGTCAATAGCCGCCTCAAAGGCAGGGTCGTATCGATTACCGATTACGGCGCCTTTATCGAACTCGAACGCGGCGTTGAAGGCTTAATTCATATTTCCGAGATGTCGTGGACGCAGCATATCAAGCATCCTTCTAAGTTGCTTTCGGTCGGCGACATAATCGAAGCCGTGGTCCTGACCGTCGACAAGGAAAACGAAAAAATTTCGCTCGGTCTAAAGCAGCTTGAACCCGATCCGTGGTTGACGATAGATTTGAAGTATCCAATCGGCACAATCGTGAAAGGCAAGGTCAGAAATCTTACCACTTTTGGCGCCTTTGTCGAAATTGAAGACGGCATCGATGGCCTGGTGCATATTTCCGATATGTCCTGGACGAAAAGAATCCAGCACCCTTCGGAAATAATGAAGAAAAACGATATGATCGACGTTCGCATCTTGAGCATAGATAAGGAAAATCGCCGAATCTCCCTGGGGCTGAAACAGATCCATGAGGATCCCTGGTCCGACCTCGAACTGAAATATGCCGTCAATACCGAAACTTTGGGCGTGATCACGCGCTTATTGGATCGCGGCATCATCGTTGAACTCGATGGCGACGTCGAGGGGTTTGTCCCGACCACGGCGCTCGGCAAGAAAGATATCAGCAAGCCGGCCGAGGCTTTCGTGGAAGGGGATCAGATTCCCTTGCGGGTAATCGAATTCGATTCTAAAAATCGCAAGATTATCTTAAGCGTCGAGGCCTACTATTCGGTTCGGGAAAGGGCAGAACTGGAGCAATTCGTCGCCGCCCACCCGACACGCACGATAAAGGTCAAAGAAATGATCGGTGAAGAGTTCGGTGAGCGAAAGGATCGTCGCTCCGATTCCCACGCCAAGGCAGAATCACGCCATCCGACCGAGCCCAATCCGGACAGTGCTGAGGTACGGGAAACAGCCGCAGACGAGCAAGACTAAGCACTCTGGTCATTTTATCCCCGGCGGATCAGTCAAAAGTCCGATCGCCGGGGCTTTTTATTTGACTTCTATCGGGGAGTTCCTTTACTATTCGGCATGGGCGATAGCGTTATAAAAAAATTCGAGATAGCTGGTCGGAAAAAGCTTATGTCCCTGGCCGGCTGGCTGGGCAAAAACGATCGTGATTCGCCGTTCGTCGATACCATTAAAAACGTCCTTCTGGTCAGGCAGTCAGAGCGTCTGGGCAACCTCGTGCTCCTGGGGCTCGCCATAAATGCGCTAAAGACGCAACTGCCGCAGATGCATATCGCCTGCCTCGTGCCTCAAAAATATCGACTGATCGCCGATATTAATCGCTCTATCGATGAGGTGATAGCCCTCGATAAAAAACGGTTTCTGCGAGCGCCCTGGCAGCTATTTGGTTTTATCAGAACGCTAAAAAACATGAACTTTGATATCGCTATCGATTGCTCCGATGATATTTCGAAGTCTGCAACCGCGCAATTCTATACTTTGATTGCCGGGGCTCGCCGAACCGCCGGCCATGGTGATCCCAACTCGGACATATATAATGTAAACGTTGGGCGCAGCGAAAGCTGCCATTCTATCGAAATGTATCTGCACCTGTTTGAAAATGTTTTTAACTCGAATATCATATTCGATGCCGACCGACTGGCGAGAAATGACCTGAATCCGGCCGACCCCGTGATTATAAATATTGGTGGTCGAGGCAAAAAAAGATGGGCGCTGGACAATTTCATCGCCCTGGCGAAGTTGCTTAGTAAAAAAGGCTTGACTATCAGATTTATGATCGGCCCCGAAGAGGCAAAAATCAGAGTGCGCCTGGCTCAATTGGCTGGAAACGCCGATATTACTTCACCGACTTCACTTAAGCAGTTGGTTGCCTGTCTCGAGGGAGCTTCCGGATTCATAAGTTCGGATGCCGGGCCCATGCACCTCGCCTGGAGTCTCGGCCTGCCGACGCTGGCGATTTTCCTGACATCTTCGCCGCAAAAGTATCGGCCATTAGGCAGACATTCGGCCTATATCGATGGCCGCACCGCACCCGTTTCCGTGAACCAACTGGCGGCGGCGTTCATTGATTTAAGAGGACGCTGCCTGTGAAACTTTACTGGCGATTGCTAAGATATATCAGGCCTCATCTTCTGTATTTCATTCCGGCCATCACCTGCATGTTCTTGTTTTCTTTTTCCAGCGGCGTTTCACTGACCACGATCGTGCCGATAACGCAGTTGATTTTCGAATCTGCCGACCAAGTCGAAAGCAGCCCTGCTTCTGATTATGTGCCGACCTTCAAGGAACTGCGCGCTTTCGACAAAAAGGCGGTCCTGGCGTTTATTGGCGGGAAAACTCGCCTTGAAATACTGGCTAGGGTCTGCGTGTTGATGGTCTTAGTATTTCTGATAAAAAATTTATTCTGGTATGGCCAGAGTTTTCTAATCGTGCGGGTCGAACAGGGGGTTATAAGGGATGTCAGAAACGACGTCTACCGTAAATATCATCAATTGCCGCTTTCGTTTTTTCATGGCCGGCGGGCCGGTGAGCTAATTTCCCGCATTGCCAATGATGTGGTGCTGGTCAGGGGCGCGGTCAGCAATGGGCTTTCCGACCTCGTGCGCAATGGCTTCAATTTCATATTCTTTCTGGCTCTGGCTCTGCTGGCCTCGTGGCGCATGGCCCTGGCCTCTCTGATAATTTTGCCGCCGGCGGTGATCCTGATCAGCCTGCTCAGCAAAAGGCTGAGAGCAAATTCGGCCGTGTCCCAGCAGAAAATGGCCTCCGTGACGTCGGTGCTGCAGGAAACCGTTTCCGGCATCAGAGTTGTCAAGGGCTTCAATATGGAAAAATTCGAACTTTCGAAGTTTAAAAGATTCGCCGAGGATTATTTTCGGACGATGGTGAAAATCACGCGCATCGGTTCTCTGAGTATTCCGCTGACCGAAATCCTCGGGGTTACCGCCGGCGCAGTCATCCTCTGGTACGGTGGCCGCCAGATTCTCGGGGGCGGCGGCTTGACCACCAGCACTTTCATATTATTCCTGCTTGCTTCGTTTTCCATGATGGATCCCGTCAAAAAGCTGAGCCAGGTTAATATCGATATCCAGCAGGGATTGGCGGCAGCCCGCCGGATATTCGAAATTCTCGACACGCCGGAGATTATCCTTGAGAAGCCGGGCGCCCGGTTGTTGCATGGTTTTAACGAATCTATCGAATATAAAAACGTCAGTTTTGCCTATGATACCGGCAATTTTGCCCTGCAAAATATTAATATTAAGCTTGCCCGAGGTGGCATCCTGGCGCTGGTCGGACCATCCGGAGGCGGGAAGTCGACCATAGTCGATTTGCTCCCGCGCTTTTATGATGTCAAATCGGGCCTGATCACGATCGATGGCATTGACATTAGAGATGTTACCATAAGATCATTGCGAGCGCTCATGGGGATTGTCACGCAGGAAGTGATTCTATTTAATGATACGATTGCCAATAATATCGCCTATGGCCGGGAAGATTATTCGCTTGACCGTGTCAAAGACGTGGCCCGGGCGGCTTTCGCCGACGATTTCATCGAGCAGCTTTCGCAGGGGTACGATACCATTATCGGCGACCGCGGGGTTAAGCTTTCCGGGGGACAGAGGCAGCGGCTTTCGATAGCCAGAGCGCTTTATAAGGACCCACCGATTTTGATTTTTGATGAGGCGACTTCTTCGCTCGATACCCAGTCGGAAATCTTGATTCAGAAGGCGATCGATAATCTTCTTTCCGGCCGCACAGTTATCGTCATCGCTCATCGCCTTTCGACCATCCGCAACGCGGATAGAATCCTGGTAATCGACCAGGGGCGGATCATTGAGGAAGGCTCGCACAATTCCCTCGTCGCCGGTAATGGTTTATATAAGAAGCTCTATGATATGCAATTCAGCGGCCCCATCGGCTGATCGAGGCCCTGGCTGATGGCCAATGGAAAATTGAAAATACTGCAGCTAATTAATGTCCGCTGGTATAACGCCTGTGCTCATTTTGCGATCACCCAGGCGAGGGCGATCGCCGATAGAGGGCATGAAGTCATCGTCCTGACCGATCCCGACTCGCCGCCGGCCAAAAAGGCCGCCCAAAATGGACTACAGGTAGATTGCTCAATTAATTTTTCGAATGTGCCGGGTGCGATTTTGAATATTTTTAAATTCGCCGCCTATCTCAAGAAATCCAGACCTGCCGCGATTATTGCTCATCGCGGCGAATCGCATCTGGTCGCCGCCCTGGGAGCCAGGCTATCGGGGCTGCCTGTGCCGGTTATCCGATACAGGGGAGACGTGCGGCCGCCTCGGGTTTCCCCGTTCAGCAGATGGCTTAATAATCGCCTGACTGCGGGCGTTGGGGTATCAACCGAATCACATCGCATTTTCTACGAAACACATATATCTCGTCGATCGCCAAAAACTGCGGGCAGCGATTCAATTCGCCCGCTCCCGCTCAGAGTGATTTATCCCGGAATCGATATCGGATACTTTCAGCCGCGGCCGCGTGATCGCGCTTTAGCCCGGCAGGCGGGTATTATAGAAACTGATTTTGTAATCGGCATCGTGGGCCGGCTATCACCCGTAAAGGGCCATGACTCCTTTATCGAGGCTGCCAAAATCGTCTCCCTGGCCCATCCTGCGGCCAAATTCATCATCGCCGGTGAAGATGAAAACGGCCGCGCAGCCCACCTGAAACAGGCGACCGAATCACTGGGAATAGGCGATAGGCTGGTATTTTATGGCCGGGTTGAGGATATCAGGCCGGTAATGTCACTTTTCGATATTGGGATCGTATCTTCTATCGGCTCTGAGGCTATTTGCAGAGTGTTATTGGAATACATGGCGATGGGTATTCCCGTCGTTGCCACCGCCGTCAACCAGATCCCTGAAATTCTCGGCGACTGCGGGCTGCTTGTGCCGCCGGTCCAGCCGGCTTCGATGGCCAAAGCAATCACGCGCCTGCTAGCGAATAAAAACTTGCGAGAAGACCTTGCCAAACGGGCGCTCGATAAAGTAAAAAAGAGCTTCACATTGGAGATGCTCGGCAAAAATACCGAGGCCTTTTTAATGGAGATGATCGATGGAGCGAACCAATCCATATCTGAATAATATCGCCTTTTTCTTGCTGCTGATTTACGCTTCCATTTTGATGCTCTCTAATGCCGGCGGCCTCATCTTGATGACATTGATATTCGTCATCTGGATTGCCCAGACGCTGGCCTACAGACGGAGAGATTGGCTCGAATACCCGCTCGCTAAGCCCATCATGGCCTTAATCGGCTTTAAATTTCTGGTGTTGCTGGTTTCCGGCTACGAGGGGAGGGTCGGTTCGGTAGCTGAACAACTGGCGCTGCCGCTGATTTACTTTATCGTGCCGCCCATAGTCGTCACCAGCGAACGCCGCCGCAAAATAATCTGGATATTCATCGCCGGTTCGATACTGGCTGCCGGGATAGGCATCATCAGGTTTCAACTCGGCGTGATTCCGCGGGCGGCTTCAATCGTCTCCGGGCCTTACACTTTTTCGATATATATGGCTATCGTAGTCGGCGTGATTCTGACGATGTTCGCTTTTAGCAAGAATATCGGCGAAAAAATTTTCCTGGCCCTGGTTTCCCTCCCGATCTTAACGGGATTATTTTTTACCCTGGAGAGGGCGGCCTTCCTCGTGGCTGCTCTGTATGTATTCATCCTGGGAATTTTTAAAGACAGGAAACTGCTTGTTCCGATTATCGCCCTGGCGGCGTTTATCTATTTCTTTTCGCCTCCCACCATTGACAAACTTAAAGAGCGATTCGATTATTCTAATAAAAAGAGTTT